>CEUZ01130793.1_pt1 | contig 12553 bp, 9 predicted proteins | sample 361511 | NCBI WGS metagenome assembly CEUZ01 (sample SAMEA2622822, study PRJEB7988) | marine metagenome | biome: marine biome (ENVO:00000447); feature: surface water layer (ENVO:00002042); material: "saline water (ENVO:00002010), including plankton (ENVO:xxxxxxxx)" | depth 5 m
TCCAATAGACCAGTCCTTTTTCCTTTCCCACCAAGAAAGATTGCTGACATAGTGCCAATGATAAGAGATATTACAATCGTAATAACTCCAAACCTGATTGAATTCCAGATAATTACCATTGGTGACAGGTAAAAATAGGAATCATTAGGATTAGTAAATAGATTTACAAAATTGACAATACTAAATCCTTCCCTGACGTAAACAGACTTTCCTACTAAGGCAACTAAAGGTGAAAGAATCAATAAAACCATGATTAAAGTTAATATAACAAAAACTTTTTCCAGTTTCGTGACTGGATATCTCAAAGTCGAATGATAAGGCTTAAAATTTAAAATGGTATGAGTCTTGTCTTGAAGTCTAGCGTAGAGAAATAGAAATAGATAAGAAACGGATATTTGGATCAAACAAAGAGCTGCAGCCAGAGGCAATCGAAACAGTTTAGTTGTCAGTTCATAAATTGTCACTTCCAATGTAGCAAACTGTGGCCCACCAAGTATCAAAATTACACCGAAGCTGCTGAAAGCAAATATGAAGCTCAGTAATGCTGCCGAAATTATTGATGGTAATAATAGTGGCAGTTCGATATACCAGAATACTCTCAATCTACCGGCTCCCAACATTTTTGCAGACCCTTCAAGGTTTGGGTCAAGATTAGACCAATTATTTGAAACGATTCTTACAACAATTGAATAGTTATAGAAAACATGTGCAGCAAAAATGATTACCAAAGTATTTTGAAAGTTTATTATTGATTGCTTTAAGTCAAAGACAGTCATCATAACTTGATTAAGCAAACCATTAGGTCCTAACAAAGCTCCAAAACCTATTGCTACAACGATAGTTGGCATTACAAATGGCAATGTTGTGAGTGATTTCAATAATTCCTTACATGGAAATTCATATCTTGCAAAAACAAACGCCACTGGTAATCCAATGATGAGTGTTAATATAGTTGAAATTGAAGCCTGCCAGAATGTGAACCAAATCCTTTCAAGATAATAAGTCTCAGAAATAATTTGTTTAAATGGTAGGAGATCTAAAAGTCCATTATCCCCAAGCCCTCGGAGGATTATATTTATTAATGGAAAAATGAAAAAGATGCTCAGAAAACCCAAGGGAATAAACATGCAAATTGATTTGAATTTCAAATCTTTTCCCTTCAATAACTATTTAGATATAGCCACACCCGGACCTATATATGTTGGATATATTTGTTCTTATCTAAGGACTGTTGTTGTCCAAGAGTCTATCCACTGTTCTCGCTTTCTACCAATTTCGTCTGAAGACAACAAGGCAGGTATGGTAGGAACCTCTGCAAATTTGAAGAAATCAGGAGTTTTTGCTGATTTGTTAACTGGATAGACAAACATTTTGCTAGGCAAATCTTCCTGGAAAGTAGTGTCCATAGCAAAATCAACAAATTTCTTTGCGAGAATTATGTTTTCGCTTCCCTTCAATATTCCTATTCCTTCTATTTGTAAGAAGGTAGCACGGTCTATCAAGATATTAGCTGTAGGAGGTTCTTCAATAGGTGTTTCAGAGAAAAACACTTCTGCTGCCGGGCTTGTCGCATAAGAAATTACTAAAGGACGACTACCTCCATTCTTACTAAAATCTGTATAGTATGCATCGCTCCAACTATCTTTAACCAATACTCCGTTATTTTTTAAATCTTTCCAAAAGTTAAGATAAGTGTAGGAACCTGACTCTCCAAAATAGGCTATTGTTGTCAAAAGAAATGCGAGTCCAGGTGACGAAGTAGATGGATTTTCAACAACCAACATATTTTTCCATTCTGGGTTTGTTAATTCTTCAAGAGATTTTGGGATTTTCAAGTCATTGTCTAGCAAGTACTGTTTGTCATAATTGATGTTGACATAGCCGTAGTTTATCGGCATAACATGGTGACTTTTATCCAATATAAATTGTTCGTCAACTTTCATTAGATTATCGGATTTATATTTAATAAAAAGATCTTCATCTAGGGCCCGTCCAAGATAGGTGTTGTCAATACCGTATAACAAGTCAGCGGAAGGATTGCCTTTTTCTAAAATCGCTCGATTCAAACCTTCACCTGAGCTTCCGGCTTTGTATACAATTACCTTTGAATTATTCTTTTCCTCAAATTCTTTAATTACACTGTCACTAATATCAAAAGCACTATGGACCATTATTGTTAGCTCTTCGGGTTCAGTTGTGTCGGTTCCAATTTCTATAGCAGTGGTTTTTTCTGAATTGTTGTCTCCACAACCTATAAAAGTTCCAGTCAATATTAACAACATGGTTGTAAACAATATTCGTAAAGTCATTGGTCTTAATTCATCCTTAATAATTTTATGTGAAATAAAAAAGGCCTTCACTGATTTGGAAGGCCTTCGATTTATGGGTTTATACTTCCCTACGCTGGCATTACCCAGATCAGGTTAAAGGGTCGACAAGAATTTCCTGTCCTCTCAGCCCAGTTACCTGAGCTCCCCTTACTCCATTATTTCATCGAGTACAACATATCTGAATTTTACTTATAAAGTCAATTCTACTCTCTTTCAAGAGTTACCTTGGGAATGTTACCTATAGCATTTGTCTTTTGGTTTCGTACGGTTTCAATCTGATGTATCATTATTTTTGTACAACCCTAAAAAGACTAGGAATTGATTCTTGGTTCTTCCCATCACTTCTAGATATGGCGGTTTGAAGTGATGGGTTTTTCTTTTTTGGACAAAATAACCCAGACCCTGTCGGATCTTTCAGCAATTCTTAATCGATGATTCACAATTGCTTGTGAAATTTAGTTATGTCTTATCCTAAATCCCTTTAATTTCGAGTAATCAATAGATGATCTTAAATAGTCTTACGAAACTTTATTGGTAACAAAAGCAAAGCTGCGAGGAAAGATGAAGCAGCTGCGTACCAAAAAGACGTACGGATACCAAATTGTGTAACCAAAAAACCGGTAGCCACTGGAGATGACAATGTGAAAGGCAAGCTAAATATACCCTGCACTGCCATGGTACTTCCTTGCACACCTTCTGGAGCTACATCCATGATTGCAGTTTGGATCAAATTCAGTATTGCGTAAAAAAACAATCCCATTCCCAATACCACAATTGCAAGAGGCCAACCTGCCGGGACTAAACCCATCAGTAAATATAATATTCCCATCAAAAAGAAGCTTGGTACAAGAACATTTTTCCTTCCAATTTTGTCTGATAGCACACCCATTATTGGTTGAGAAATGATTCCTGTTACATAAAGTAGCCCTAAAAATATTCCAAGGTCTGAGGCTGAGTAGTTTAATATTTCTTCTAAATATATTGGGAAGAACGCCAGGATACTCAGTCTGCCCATTTGTACCAAGGTATTGACGATCACTACTCCAAGTGCCTGACTATCTGCCAACATTGTATTCAGACCCAATAAATACATAGATAAATCAGTTTTATGACCTTTATCATTTTTCATTATCCCTAAACTTTTCCAAAGGATCAGGGCTATGATGAGTGCAGGTATAAGATGTAAATTCAGGACATATTTCCAACTGACTCCGACAATCACCGATCCTATAATTATTGGGCCAATTGCGTCACCTATACTTGCCCCTACCCCATGTATTGATAAAGCCATTCCTCTTTTTTCTGTGAAGTGTAATGATACGGATCTCATTGCTGCCGGATGCCATAAAGCTGTACCTAAACCGATTAAACCTGAAGCGACCAGTGTCCAAACATAATTAGAAGAAAAACCTAAAACAAACATAGATAATCCAAAACTCACTATAGCCAGGGAAACTATTAACGCTCCCTGTCGGTTAAATGAGTCTGCTATGTAACCTACTATGACTATAGCTACTGTGGTAGCTCCGGTTTGTACTGTGATAATTGTGCCAACTTGCACATCCGTTAAAGATAGCTCCATCTTTATATAGGGCAATGTCAATGAAAGTAAATTCGTATACCAGTGGACTACAAGATGTCCAAAAGTAATTAAAGTAAGGAAAATGAGACTACTCCGGTCAGCATCCCTTAGTGGATTTAACGAAGACTTGTAAAGATTCATCAATTGCTATTCTCTCTATTTTGTAAGTAAAAACCGAACCGGATTGATTTGTTCTTATCAAAAACTTTTAAACCTATTTATCCTTAATCCAACACCAAAATGGAAATCATGTCTATAATATTTGAATTTTTTGCAAAATCATATAGGTTAGACAGTTGTAGATAAATTTAATAAAGATAATGGGATATAACTACAATCTTTATTAATAAAAACACTTGCACGGAGTAGTTTACCAGTTAGATAATGTTTTCCTTGGATCATCGTAGGGTTTAATTGTATTTTGCTAATAAACATAGACACGAAATAGATCAGATACAAAGGTTAAATTATGGTTCAGCTGATAGAATTCGATGAACAATTGATTGGCGATGGTTATGAATACACGATTGGCGTATCGGCTGTTGACTTAACATGTAACGGATACCCTGATCTTGTTAGCACTGACACCGGGGTCGGACTGTACTGGTATGAAAATACTGGCACAGGTAATTTTATAAAACACGTTATCCATAAAAAAGAAAACGAATGGCTAGAAAGACACGCGATTGCTGATATCAATAACGACGGCAAACCAGAAATCATCAATATAGATAATATAAACGGCAGTGTCTTATGGTTCGAATACGACGGAGATCCACGTAAAGCTGACTCTTGGTCTTACCATTATGTTTGTGAAGGAACTCTTCCAGGTGCTTATGATGTTGCCGTAGCTGACTTCGATCAGGATGGCGAGCTGGAAATTATAGCTGCGAGTTGGATTAAAGGCAATCGGTTTGATTATTTCGACCGCAAAGACGGGGAATGGCGTCAAACAACTCTAGATGATGATGAACTTCGCGACACAAGAATGGTGCGAGCAGTCGACATGAATGGTAATGGAAAACCGGACTTAGTCGGTACAGCCACGAAATCTGATTTGTTACTCTGGTATGAAAACATTGGCGATCCCTTTACTAACACTTGGGCACGCCATATCATCGATAAACCTATAAGTCCCCATCACGGTGAAGCAGTATCTTTCACTTCAAATCGTAATCCAGACATACTAATTGCTACACGAGGTTCAGATGACGGCACGGGATCAGAGATATCGTGGTACGAGAATCTTGGTAACGATAACTGGGAGAAACACATTATCATTGAACCATTTCCTCTTGCTTCGGTTGCTATTGCTGCCGACATTGACGGTGACGGACAACTAGAGGTTCTAGCAACTGGATGGGGTGAAAAAGGTAACTTGTCTCTTTTCAAGCACCGTGGGAATCCAAGGGGTAAATGGGACCAGCAAATTATCAAAAGTGATTGGAGTAAGGCAGCACAGGTTATTGCATTAGACATGGACCTAAATGGAAAGCTCGACATAGTTGCCTGCGCTGAACGGGGTAGTAATGAGTTAAGGTTATGGAGAAATATATCTCCATAAATTCATCGGTTTTTTAATTCGATCGTATACCCTTACCTGGAAAACTACCTTCTTTGACAGATGCATTTAAAAGCACCGCAACTCCATTAACCAAAACATGTTCCATACCGTCAGGTGCCTTCGTTGGTTCTTGATAAGTTGATTGATCCGACAATTTATCTTTATCGAACACTATAATATCAGCGTCAGCTCCAATCTTAATCCGACCTTTATTCTTGAAGCGAGGTGCAAGGGATTCTAATCGCTGAGCTGGCATAAGAGAAATCTTACGAAGGGCCTCCATGAGTGAAAAGTTACTATGCGTTCTTACATAATGTCCAAGAACCTTGCTATAACATCCAGCTGTACGTGGGTGCCCTTTACCATCTTTCAAATAACCGTCTGATGCTATAGCTGTCAATGGGCTTGTTACAGCACCATCAACCAAATCCTGGCGCATAGAATGGACAATGACCATACCATCCGTTTCCCTATACTTTGCGAAAGTGTTCGCCGTTAATCGTTCTCCAGTATCAGCCCATTCTAAATCTCCATAATCGAGTTCAAATTTGTCCCTCCATCCTTCATCAAGAATAGCCGAACCTATCAACGTCATGCCGGCTGTATATGGATAACACTCGGTAGTAACATCGATCCCATGAGACCTTGCTTCTTCAATCATTTGTAAAAGACTTTCGACTGCATGCTGACCGCTACTATTGACGTGGACAAGATGAAGGGGAGCTCCACTCGTTGCAGACGCAGCTATAACTTCAGACAATCCCTCAATACTATTCAGTGGTTCCTTGTGGCCAGAACCACGCATATGGACATGACAAGAAGCACCATGCTCTGAAGCGATCCGGAACATTTCTAAAGCTTCCCATCTTGTTGCCATAGGTGTATACGCCAAACCAAAACCCATAGCAAGTGCTCCATTTTCAAATCCAGTGTGCATCATTCCTTTCATCTGATCTATCTCTGTTTCAGAGGCTTGTTTATAGGCAGCATCGGCTACTGGTACCATTTCACCAGGATCATTCATTACTTTCATCCTTACAGGGATATGACCTATACTGGCGCCGAAGTTTATAATCGACTTACCTTCTCGTTTAGCATACCAGTCTGATATATCAGCAACTCCTAGTTCCAATTCAAGTGCAGTAGTCACACCATCACTAGCTTGTATTCGATAATTTTCTTGATCTTGCCCGTGGGAATGTAAGTCTATTGCTCCAGGACCAACGATAAGACCATCTGCTTCCAATTCCTGAATTCCATGAATTCCTTCTTTTGTTAAAGCCTGTATCTCCCCATTACTTACACCGATGTTGGTCACCTGGTTAAATCCTGATTCAGGATCCATTACAGTACCGTTTTTGATGACTATATCAAATACATTTCTATCTATGGTTGTTGTCATTCTTTTACCCTTTTATCTAGTATTTTCGGGACTATCTAACTTAAAGAAACGATATATATTAAGTTAATGTTAATAAAAACAATTCAAAAACGTGTAGGACTTAAAGGCCCGACATCAATTGAAGGTTTCTCACCATTTATTATTTCAGATACAAGTTTTCCAGTAATCGGACCCAGTGTCATGCCGATTGTAGCGTGGCCGGTTGCTACTACAACATTTGGGTATGCAGGTGTATTTCCAATAATAGGCACACCATCAGGAGTCACCGGACGTAAACCAGCCCAGACATTATCTGGTTTGAAACTATTTCCGGAATTAAGATAACTTTTAGAGGCTTTTACAACAGCTTTTACTCGACGCATATTTACCGTAAGATCATCACCAGCCAATTCCAAAGTACCGGCAAGTCTGATCTTATCGTTCATAGGATTTACTCCTATTTTAGCTTCACCTAGAATTAAGGCATGTTTCAAATTTGAGTCTGCCCTATCAAAAGTAACACTGTAACCTTTTGCAGGCTCTACCGGTAAATTAATATTAAGTTTTTTCGCCAGGTTTCTAGACCAAGAGCCAGTTGCTATAACCAATTGTTCACAAGAATAATCTCCTGAATTGGTTGTAACAATTTGATCATCTTTTGAATAGTTTTCAAAACCAGATACTTCTATTCCTTCTTTGATATCAACACCCATATTTTTTATAACATTGCTCAATGACTTAACGAAACGTAAAGGGTTTAAAAAAGCGTCTTCAGAATAATATACCCCTCCGAATACGTCTGGTCTGATAGCTGGTTCTAGTTCAATAAGGTCAGTTGATTTCATTTCTTCAATTGATAATCCCAGGTCTTTCATTAGCCTGGCTTCATGTACACCCTCCATGTAACCATTTTCGGTGTTGTAAACCATTATTAATCCGGACGTCTGATAGTCGCAATCTATTTTTTCCTGAGATAGTAATTCATCATACAAAAATCTGCTTGACCGACTGAGTTGCACCAGACTCTTTAGGGACTTTTTGATTCGGTCATGGTTACAGTTAGATCTAAATTTCCAAAACCAAGTTAGCAAATCCAAATCAAAACGCGGCTTAACATAAAAAGGACTCTCTCCATCAAACATCCATTTCAAAGCTTTGAATACGACTCCTGGTCCTGGTATTGGGACTGAATGACTAGGAACAATTAGTCCAGAATTACCAAATGATGCTCCACTGCAAATTTGATCCCGTTCAAGCAGAGTCACCTGCTTACCAGATTTTTGTAGATAATAAGCGGTACATACCCCTATCACACCTCCACCTATAACTATCACATCCGATTTCTTTTCCACTTAAAAACAAACTCCTTATTGCATCAATTATTTTCATAGTGTTTGTTATCGAAATATCTATATCTATCGGTAATTCGAATCAAACCAAACAGATTTTAGCAACAGAATCTATTTGTTTGTTTTATTCTTCAATTCTTTCCAATTTAAAAGTGACCGGCCTGAACCCATCGGTGCAGTTGGTCACATAAGTTCCGTTTTCTACACCAAGCATATTTCCACCCCTGCCTAATATGAAGACATATTTTTGTATGTCGACCCAGGGGGGATCCGGAAAACCATCAGGCATATGGGTACCATCGCTAATAAATTCGTGACCGATATCAAAGGAATGGCAGCAATTCGCTTTACTACCTATTGTTCCTTCTCTCCAATCATCGGGACCTGTCGTCAATTCATCAACCAGATCAGAATGAAAAGTTTTTTTAATAACAGTGATTTTTACTTTATATGGAGGTGCCATTTAACTTACTTCCTTATTAAAACAGTCGATATTACTCTTCTATTCTTTTACATTTACCTTGAATACAGGCATAGCCCAGTTTTTGTTTCCATTCAGGGTTCATCATCAATATATCAAATTGTGCTCTAAAGTCTTTATCGTTCTTTTTGGACCAATCAACTTTAGATGCGGTATCCTGTTTAAGACGGGTCTTCATCACCATAATAGGAGCCAGACCACTCCCTCCAACATTTCCCCTGACTAAACCTACCATTATTGCAGTCATAGTTACTTCAGAAATATCATAACCAGATGAATATAAAACCTCATAACCATCCCGCATAATACAATCAAGCCCTGCCTTCTTTTCAAGAAGTGTTGGATACTCGTCCCCGTTAAACTCAATATTCACAACTATTCCTCCTCTCCTGCTCTTACGAACGTCAGGAGGAATCTTCAATCTCGGTAAATCAGTATTGTTGGTACCTGAAAAATAGGAGCTTGCTATTTCGCTTAAACCTGCTATTTGCTCTTTTTCAGGAAGGTTCGACTTCGTTTTCTGCTCCAGTACCGGTGTTGAATCACAGCCTGCAAAATCTGCCAGGTTCTCCCGAGCACTAGTCTTGCGTTCTGCTATCGAGGAATCTTTGTCAACAGGTTTACTGGCAGATACCGGTGATGCGCTTGTTTGGGCTGTAGGTGTAATTTCAGGAGTTGGTGATGGAGACACCTCGGTCTTTGTAGGGGCCGTAGGTTTAGAAACTGGAACTTTCGTAGCAACGACAACAACTTTAGCAGAAGCTGTAGGGGCGGAAACCGATGTTTTTGTTGGTACTACAGGCACTTTGGTAGGGGTAGGATCTACGCTTTTTGTTATTGAGGTGGGTGTATTAACTACCTCGATAACTTGTTCAACTGGATCTACTTTCGTATCTTCAGGTGATGAACCGCACGCAATTACCATTAGTAGGATTATGCCTAGATATATACGCAATAACATAGTCTGTAGCCTCCGTTACATCACTCTTAAAAACGTGTTGAACAGCAAAGCTAACTCAGAACAGATATTCAGTCAAGTTCATTTTTGAAACTTTATCATCACCCTATTCATCACCCTATTAAGAATGCATATGGATAAAAGTCTCATCTTGATAAACCTTTAATGGTTCAGGTATGCCTGATTCTTATATTGTAGTAAACACAAACAACAATTCTTCAAGATATCAAAGTTTAAGTCAGTTTTGTTCAAACCTTACCTTTTTATAGGTTGAAGATATTTGTGCTCCCCACATTAAAGCCATTGAAGAAAAATATGACCAGGCCAAAACCGCTATTAATGCTCCAAGAGAACCATAAATTAGATTGAAACTATCTATTGTAGATACGAACCAGATAAATCCAACCCGTACAAACAACAGTAAAATTGTTCCAAAAATTGCCCCAATCAGTGCTTCCTTGGGATTTACATCTGTATTCGGTATAAATTTATACAGTAAGTAAAGTATTCCCAGGGTGCATGTAAACAGTAATGTTTCTCTGATTAATATTATCAATAGACCGATAAATCCATCTGATTGCCCCCCTAAAAGGGTTGCTTTTTCGAATCCAATGCTCAGCAGCAAAGCAAAAATAATAATTAGACCCGTACCAATCAACATCACAAAATCGATAGCTCTTGCTAATATAAAACCATGTAATTGCCGAATCTGCCAAACATGATTAATGCCTCTTCTTATTGCTGCAAAAACCTTGGCTCCGGAAAAGAATAGTCCGATTCCACCAACAAAACCCAACAATTCCTTTGAACCAACTACTCCTTCAACAAGAGAAGAAAGATAGTCACCCGATACCGGAACAAGGGCTAAAATCGTTTTGATGATATCATTTTGTCCGTCCTGATCAGGATACAAAAAACCGATTAACGACATTGCAGCAAGTATCAATGGAAAAATAGACAGCAACATCCAATAAGCTATGGCTGCTGCCATGTAAGAACAGTTATTGGATCCGAATTCTCCAAATGCTATCTTTGCAAACTCAACTAGATAAATAAATTTTTTATTCATTTTCAACAAATTAAAATCATATTCCCTAGCGGATCGTATAATTTGCAGGCATTAATAGCTAACCCAAACAAAAAAATTTAGCAGTTTAACTAAATTTTAGCAATTTATTTTGAGGTAGAATAAGTTTGGGAGACAAAACCAATATTTGGTTAACCTCCCAACCTAGCCAGATACGTCGCCTCTTTAACAGGCGGCGCATCACACATCTCCCACTAATTTAAATAACCTATTTTATTTATACGATTTCCTAATTTTAAAATTTACCCAAATTCGTATTCATTTTGGTACTTTTCGGTACTTCACTAATCACTAAAGTACATAATGTTCTGGTCTTTTTCTGGTCTTTTTAGGCTTTTTCTATTTTCGCCATACAGGGATTTATTCATCAAAAACAACCACCAACACCAGACCGCTTGAACATCAACTTCTCTAGGCTAACCAATTTTACCATCGCCATCAATATCGGTCATTTATTACCCACTAAGTTGTTGTTCTTCATATTTTCTCTATAATTAGCGGATTAGTGGATCAATTTTTTTTGGAGAAAGATTATTAAAACAAATTTTTGTTATTTCATTAATTACTTTACTGGCACTTGGAACAGCTTGTGCATGGATATCACCTTCGAGTGATACAACCAGTGAAGGAATCAAGGTTAATGGTCACTGGACTGTGACCGTAACTAATCCTGATGGAAGTGTGGATGCAGTCCATGAGTTTGATAATAAGCTCTCTAAGGGAAATTTCTTTGGAAGTGGTGCTGACCTATTAACCGCTTTGGTAGCTGGTGAAACTTCCATTACAGGCCATCAGATAAGACTTGGCACCTCTAGTGAAACTAACAATGTTCATTGTGCAGAACCAACTTTATACCAAACAGCTGAAACCTCCGTCATTCTAACGGCTACTGTTACTAGAGATGTAACTTCATATACGCCTGTTAGATTCAAAGCTTCGTGTGTCTTCATTTTCGATGATCCCCAAGAAAGCTTAGAAATAACAACTGTAATTACTTCTTTGATAATTGGATCGCCGATAGCAAGCTACAATACGTGGGGGAATGTCCCAGCAACGATGGCAGGTAACACTGCTAAATCTTTCACATTAAAAAGTATCGAACCCATTACTGTGAAACACAATCAAGGTGTCTTTATAAACGTAGTCATCAGCTTCTCATAACCAACACCAGACCGGTTAAACATCAACTTCTCTGGGCTAACCTATTTAATACAGCATATAACTTTTTCTTCAAACGTTGACCAATTCGTATCTATTATAGCTATTTAATCTGATTCCAACATGCTCGAGTCCACCTTAAATTGTTGTTCTGTATATTTCCTCTATAATGTCGGCAACTGATCGTTGGAATAAAAGTTGGTGAAACTTATGGATAATGAATTTGAATAAGTCATAAAAAATGATTTCGACAAGGGTCCTGAAAGTTGGTGCTCATACGATTACCACTGGAGTATCGTGGCTAATGGGCGTGGTATATTTGTGCTCACTTCATGGGAGCGAACCGGCGGTGTGGAAGACAGATCATACGTCTGGACTGACGAATGTCGATGGAGCGCAGACACTCCGGAAAGTCCCGTCTCTATCCTGCCCTTGATGGTCAATAGAAGCTGGGTAGGAGGCGATTCGCTGGACCTACGGAATGCTGAGCTATCAGTATACCTGAGAGGAGATAGGCTGGAACTCGACGGAGCTCAATGCTACTTCTGGGTTAATAAAGGCGGCGTACGCTGGCACATGAGCGGCAGTCCCTTGGCTATATCAGAAGGTGAATGGGCCACTGAGCCCAACACTATTAAGCTACTCAACGACGAGGCGTATTGG
>CEUZ01292092.1_pt1 | contig 12549 bp, 11 predicted proteins | sample 361511 | NCBI WGS metagenome assembly CEUZ01 (sample SAMEA2622822, study PRJEB7988) | marine metagenome | biome: marine biome (ENVO:00000447); feature: surface water layer (ENVO:00002042); material: "saline water (ENVO:00002010), including plankton (ENVO:xxxxxxxx)" | depth 5 m
TGATCCAAATTTACCATCTTCACCAGGGTAGTGTATATTCCATGCAAATTGTTGAGCAACAACTCGCACATGATGGATATCGTCTTCTGGCAGTGTAGTTTTGAGTTGTGCATATAATGGAATAGATAGGCCAATTAAAAGAAATGCTTCAAATATAATTACACCGTATTCTGCATATTGAGAATAATGTGATTGTACGCCATGGTAATCTGCTTTTGGATTCGCTTTACTATTGAATTTAACAATTGCAATAATTAAATAAATTCCCCATCCAGCAAACAGTAAAAACATTAATAAATGCGTCCATCCTATCATATTATCAATCATTAATCCATGACTTGCAGAATTTATTGGGAGCCCTAAATGATCACTTAATTTACCTAGATTCTCAATGATTGAGATAGGCTCTGCTGCATGATGCGTAACATCTTTTTTATCTCCTCCCGCAAGGGCAAATGCAAACATGCAAATACATATTTTTAATAGATTATATTTCATTGTTTTTCAATATCCTTATGAATTATTAATATTTTTTGTTCGAATTGAAATAGAAACAATAGAATATATTATTATTGCTAGGACAAAAAAAATAAATCCTAACAATGTTAATACACCCATATTCATACCATGACTCATAGGTGATTCAGGATCCCCATAACATACAGCGCAAGGGAAAAGTAAGCTTGGTATTATAGTAAATATTATTAGAAATAAGTTATTTCGCATTTAGACCCGCTATTTCTTTTAGAAACCACTTCCCATAAACTAATAAGCTAATCCACAATAGAATGCCAATAGATAAATATATTAAGTATTGTTTATCTTTAGACAACCCCCATTCAGAAAAACACCAGTAGCAAAAGAACATAGAAAAAAGAGAACTTATCAATAAAAAAATAATATGAAAAGATTTTAAAGACATGTTATTAATAATTGCTCATATTATTTATATCCCATAAAACTGGGATGAAAATTAAAACTAGAAGAAAGAATACAGTTAGAAGCAATATCCAATGGATTATTTTTGTTTCCGTATTGAGATGCATAAAATTTGCTGCAACTAAATATCCTTTTACAGTAGCAATGGTAAGGCCAACAAACATTGCACCAGCAATAGAATTTTGTACACTAAATTCAAGATATGATGCTCCGACAGTCAGCACAGTACCAATTAATAAATAAATAAATACATTACGATAATGTACAATATGTTTTGCTATATTTTTTTCATCCATAAGTACGTTTCTCCCTAATTTAGTAAATAAAGTGTTGGAAAAAGAAATATCCATACTAAGTCTACAAAGTGCCAATACAGTCCAGCTACTTCAATTCTATTTGTAAATCTTTCTGGTTCAGCATCCCACATTTTTATTCCAGGTCCTAACAAATATGCAAGCACTACAATCCCGCCTAAAATATGTAAACCATGTAAGCCTGTTAAAGTAAAGTATAATGCCATATATGTATCATGTGCAGGGACAAAACCTTCATGTATTTTATGAGAATATTCAAAATATTTCACTACTAAAAAAATAATAGCACATACGATGGTAGTACCTAAATACATTTTATATTTTTTTATATTTTTTTGTTTTAGAGATACCCATGCCATTACCATAGTAACGCTAGATAGAATTAATACAACTGTATTAAAGGTTGCATGAGGCACAGTATCTTTTAATAAATGAATTATAGATCCATGTTCTCCTATTGGAGGCCAAATTGGTGCGCCTGTTCTTAATAATATATAGGCAGAAAAGAGACCACCAAATAGCATAATTTCAGATGCTAAAAATAGCCATATACCTAATTTTGCATTGTATAACCCCGTATCTTTTCGAACTTCTACATTATATGGAATTTCCATGAATGATATCCTTAATTAATTTTGAGTTTGAGGTGAAAAATCTGATGATTCACCAGGTACACTATATTCATATGGACCTCTATATACAATAGGAGCCTTTTCAAAATTTCCATGTCCAAGAGGAGGTGATGTTGTATCTGTCCATTCTATAGTAGTTGCTTTCCATGGATTAGGATCAGGGCTTGCACTTCTTTCTTGCAACATAGAGCGTATTAAATTATAAATAAATGGAATTTGTGCTAATGCTAATAGCCATGCAGAATAGGACATAATTTCATTATAGTGTAATACATGCTGTGCATGTGCATATGCTTGACCACCATCAGCTAGCCTACGCGAAACCCCTGCTAATCCTTGAATTAACATTGGCCAAAAAATGCCATTCATAAATATAAAGGAAAAATAAAAGTGAATTTTTCCAAGTGTTTCATTTAATATTTTTCCAGTTATTTTTGGGTACCAATAATATATTCCTGCAAAAATAGCAAATATTGTCCCTGGAGCAACTACATAATGGAAGTGGCCTATAACATATAATGTATCATGTAGATGTATATCTGGGGTAGATAATCCAAGAGGTAACCCCGTTAATCCTCCAATTCCAAACATCGGAATCCATCCTAGTGCAAATAGCATTGGTGTAGTAAAACGAATGGAACCACCCCAAAGAGATAACATAAAACAGGATAAAATAATTACAGATGGAACAGAAATAATCATTGTAGTTGTCTGAAAGAAAATACTCATTCCTTGTCCCATACCTGTTAAAAACATATGATGGGCCCATACTACAAAAGACATAAACCCTAAAAACACTGAAGAGTATACTAGTGACTTATATCCCCATATAGGTTTGCGTGTATTATTTGCAATCACCTCTGCTATAACTCCCATGCCTGGTAATATAAGAACATAAACTTCGGGGTGTGCTAAAAACCAAAAGAGATGTTGCCACAGTAGCGGGCTTCCACCACCACTAACATCTAAAGCAGTACCACCTACTACAAGTCCACTTGGAAGAAAAAAGCTTGTCCCTAACACTCGATCCATTAGTTGAAAAATACCAGCAGCCTCTAATGGTGGAAATGCTAGTACTAGTAGAAAAGAAGTTACAAGCTGACTCCAAACAAAAAATGGTAAACGCATCCATGTCATTCCTTCTGCTCTAAGTTGAACTATTGTTACAATAATATTCATAGATCCAAGAAGTGAAGATGTAATAAGAAATATCATTCCAATTAGCCAATATGTTTGTCCGACTGTAGCAATGTCAGATAAAGGGGGATAAGATGTCCATCCGGAGTTTGCTGCACCTCCTGGTAGAAAAAAACTAACAAACATGACAATTCCACCAATAAAATATACCCAATAAGATGCCATATTTAATTTTGGGAATGCCATATCTGGTGCGCCAATTTGCAAAGGAACAACATAATTTCCAAATGCTCCCACTACAAGAGGAACAACTCCCAAAAATATCATAATGGTTCCATGCATAGCCCCAAATACATTATATAAATCAGCTGGTAGGTTCCCATCACTTGCAAAACCATTCAAAGTAGCTAGCCATTTAATTAAACCCCCTACTATAGGGACGGCAGTATCTGGATATGCTAATTGCCAACGCATAACCATCATTAGGGAAAAACCTAAAAACATAAATAGAAGCGCAGTTATACCATATTGTATTCCAATTACCTTATGATCAGTAGAGAAAATATATTTTTCCCAGAAACTTTGCTCATGATGATTTTCGCTCAATTCTATCTCCTATATATTTATTTTAAAATTATATAATGTATAAAATACTATTTTTATAGAGGAATAATTTAAATACCTTATAGATAATCTATTAACAAAAATCTAGTAAGAATTATTTTGTAGTGTTATTAGAATTAATGATAATGAATGTAAATGTGCAATATATTCAGTTTGCAGATTTTTTCTTTTTTCTTGAATTATTTTTTTTGTTTTAGCAGGCATGTTTTGTCCAACAATACCTGACATCATCTCTTTGTCTAATGCAAGCCATGATTTTTCTATAGATTGGATTTTTTCTTTTATATTGTAGAGTTTATTATTATAAGAATTAGAAATTTGTTTTGGCACTTTATCTAAGCTTGCTTGAATTTGATTCCATGTGTTTTTACTTTTTGCTTTCATAATTTGTATGTAAGAGGCTTTTTTTAATTCTTTTGCAAGCCCAATTTTAGAAAGAAACCAAATAACCCATTTACTTGGATCAAAATGGAACCAGCGTACTCCATTTCGGTAGTCCCATTGGAATTTATGATGATAATTATGGAAACCTTCACCAAATGTTAAAAATGCAACATACCATGAATCACGGGAAGTACATTGAAAATTATATGGTTTGGATCCAATATAATGACAAAGAGAATTTATAAAGTATGTAAAATGGTGAACTAAAGTAATGCGCAATAGGACACCCCAAAAGAGGGCCCCTAAGGGTCTACCCCAAATTAAACCTAACAAAACAGGCAACCCTATACCAAATATAGTAAAAAGAAAATAATAATATTTATGTTGAAAAATAAGAGCGGGTTTTTTTTGTAAATCATTTACTTTATTAATAGGAAAAGGTTTATTTTCAAAAATCCATCCTATATGTGCATGAAAAAAACCTTTTGTGATACTATAGGGATCCTTGTCTGTATCTAAGTGCTTGTGATGTGATCGATGATTAGAACACCATTGTAGTGCAGAATTTTCTAATGCAGCTGCTCCAAAAATTGCTAATATCCAATCTAACATCGGATGAGCAGTAAAACTACAATGAGAAAATAAGCGATGATAACCAACAGTAATCCCTAATCCTGTAATAATCCAAAATGTAATAAGGAGACAAGGTTCTTGCCAGACAACTCCATTTTTTAAAGCATACACTATAGTTCCCAATATTCCAAATATTGGCAGTAATGTTAATGCAGTTATATTAATTACATTATATTTTTTCTTTTTCACGTAATAAATGTCAGCATTTCTTTAATGAAATTACAAATAGTTTATTTGATTATATATAAAAATGTATCTTTTAAAGAGTATTTTTCTATAAATAAATCCAAGTAAATTCTCATTAGTATTCAATCAATTTTATATGAGGACAGAATCATTCATATTCTTTGGAATTATATTCCTAACATGTTCTTGTACGACAGGAGACAATATTCGTACGTATAAATTAGCTAAATCCGTACAAGTTGAAGTAAATAATAATATAGAAAAATACGACAAAAATGTAACAGATGAGTTAATATGGGTTATGCCAAAAACATGGATGCCTTCTTCTGGTTCTTCTATGAGAATTGCAAGTTTTAATGTGCCGTATTTGAATGAACTTGGAGATTTGTCTGTAATTAAGTTAGGTGGCAGTGGTGGAGGTATAGAGTCGAATATTAATAGGTGGAGGAGACAACTTAGTTTAGAGCCACTCAGCTTAAAAGAAATAGAAAAAGATATTATTAATAAAAATGGGCACTTAGGTTCTTATCAGATAATTCAAATTATAAATCAAAATATAGAGAGCGCTTTTCTCTGTGCTATTATCCCTATTGATGCATATACTATTTTCGTCAAATTAGCATTAAAACCTGAAGGTATTCCTATAGTAATAGATGATTTTTCTTATTTTTGCTCTTCTATAAATATTCCCAATTAGCAATTTAACAACTGATGCCTTTAATAAATAAAATAACAAAATTGTTAAAAACTCCTAAAATATTTGTGTTTACAATTATATGGATGATGATATTAGTTACAATTGGCACGTTAGCTCAAAAAGATATGGGACTCTTTGCTGCACAGGAAAAATATTTTTCTTCATGGATTTTTTGGGCTTGGTATTTTCCATTTCCCGGAGGAAGGCCTACAATGATTATAATGCTTATCAATTTATCATTCTTTTTATTTAATAAAAATTTATGGAAAATTAGTAAAAGTGGAATTTTAATTATCCATTTAGGAGGCTTTTTGCTACTCTTTGGAGGAGGGCTAACTGCTATATTTAGTTCTGAGGGGAACATTGTTATTGAAGAAGGAAAGACTTCTAATTTTATAGAAGATTACCATTACATGGAACTTGCTATCGTAAAAGTATCCGATAAAGATTTTGATACATTTACAATTTTTGATCATCCTCTTTTAAAGAGGAAACAGATTCTTACACATGAAAATTTTAATTTTGAAATTAAAATTATAAATTTTTTGAAGAATTGTGAACCAATACGTCGTAGTGGTCCAGCAGAAGTATACTATAGAGGAATGATGAAAAATTTTATGTTAAGTGAACTTGCTCCATTAAAGGAAGAAAATATGAATCGTCCTGGAATTATGTTTCATATAGAAAATTCTGGTACGAATGCTGATGGTGTGTATGGTCTTTTTTGGGGGCAATCTATACCGCAAAAAATTCAAATTAATAATGAGGAGTATATGTTTGTTTTACGTAAAAAACGAACCTATCTTCCATTTGCAATTGAGCTTTTAGATTTTAAAAAAGTTATGCATCCTGGCACTGGAATTGCAAAGAGTTATAGTTCTAGCGTTAACCTTATAGAAGATGGAATAGCAAAACGTATCTTGATAAAAATGAATACACCCCTTAGACATAATAGTTATACGTTTTATCAATCTTCTTTTATTGAGGGACCTGAGGGAGATACGACTGTCCTAGCTGTAGTGAAAAATTATGGACGTTTGTTCCCTTACATTTCTAGCATAATTATGTGCATAGGGCTTTTAATTCATCTATCTATGAGATTACCAGCACTATTTAGAAAATGAAATTATTAAAGTTACATAAGATACTTTTTTTCACTGCCTTAATCATTAGTAATGTATGCGGGAATAATTTTGATTATAGAAATATTCCTGTTCAAGAAAGTGGAAGAATAAAGCCTTTAGACACTTTTGCAGAAAATCAACTTCTTGCTATTTATAGTAAACGCACCATACGATCATCCGCATTACCTAAAAATAAAAAACAAAATACATTATCTGCTATAGACTGGCTTATTGATATTATGCTATATCCTGATGAAGCAGATAAGTATAAGATATTTAATATTCGCAACCCTGAGGTTGTGGGAAGCTTAGGACTTACTTGGGATGCAACCCATTTATACAATCGTCGAGATGTATTAATTGGTTTGCAAAATCAATTGGATTTTATTACAAAAGTACAAAGTACTCCTGAAGAAGAACGTAATCCATTTGATCAACAAATGTTACATATATATAACAATGTAATTCGTTTTCAAGAGTTAAGTTTCAGTTTTACTTGCCTTTTAGATATAATTCAAATTAAAAATCGAACTATAGCGAAAGCTATGGGCTTAGAGTATGGGGAAAGTGTTAGTTATTATACTATTATGAAAAATGCAGAAGTGTTTAATCCGTATATAAAAAATATTTCTACTAAAAAGGAAGATGCTTGGACAGATATAGATAAAGAAGTAAGTAGGATTATATTGGAACTTAATAAGATTGATCAAGATAAATTTGCGCGAATTTTAAAAATTATTCCTCCAGAAAATATATCATCAGAAGAGAGTTGGCTATCAGTATGGGAATTCATGGATGGGAGGAAAATTGGTATAAAACAGGAAAAGATTTTAAATAGTTTATCTTCTTTATTAAATGCAAAATTTTATAATAATGAAATTTCATTAGATGCTGCATTGCAAAATTATAATAATGCTTTAGACCCATATATTGAAATTATAGATAAGAAACATTTACAAATAGAAACATGGTATAATAAAGAAAACTTATTTATTAAAAGTATTTCATTATATATAGGTGCATTTTTTCTTTTAGTAATATCATGGATGATTAAGCCTGTTTTATTACGAAGGATTGCATTTACCACTTTGCTTTTAGGATTAGGATTCCATCTGTATGGGATTATTTTACGTATTATTATTATGCAGAGACCGCCTATTTCAACTCTATATGAGAGTGTTATTTTTGTAAATCTTATAGGTATAATTTGTGCTTGTTTTTTAGAGTGGAACAGAAAAGATGGTATGGGAATTTTTATTGGGGCAATATGTGGAACGATACTTCATTTTGTTGGATTTGGATATGCAAATGATGGAGATACTTTAGGAATGTTAGTAGCAGTACTTAATTCTAACTTTTGGTTGGCAACACATGTTACAACCATCACAACAGGTTATGGGACATCGCTATTTGCAGGTCTAATTGGACATGTATATTTAATACAAATAATTAGAGACCCATCTAATACAAAATATTTAAAAACAATTAATGCAAATATGTACGGTGCAACGATTTTTGCTCTTTTCTTTACTTTATTTGGGACAATACTAGGTGGAATCTGGGCGGATCAATCATGGGGAAGATTTTGGGGATGGGATCCCAAAGAAAATGGAGCATTACTTATTGTCATGTGGCAAATCATGATGCTTCATATGCGCATTACTGGATATGTAAAATCAACAGGATTTGCATTAGGTATGATTTTAAATAATATAGTTGTCATCTTAGCATGGTTTGGGGTAAATCTACTTGGTGTTGGATTGCATAGTTATGGATTTGCAACAGGAATTGCAAGGAATATTGCAATCTTTATATGTCTAGAATTATTTATTGGTTGTGGGTTGTATTATTGGGCAATATCAAAGAAAAATAGTATAACATTAAAAAATCTTAGATAGGTATCATATTATTTAAGTCCAAGTTCTTTGAGTCTTTCCTCTAAAAAACTTTTTGCAGTGTATTTGTTAGAAAGTTTTACCTCATCTCTTGGATGGAGAAATAATGGCATAGTATAGCGGGATTGTTTTTTTGCATCACCTGTTGGATTTATTACGCGGTGGCTGGTGGAGGGGAAATAGCCGGTGGAGCATTCTGAAAGCATATCACCAATATTTATTACAAGCCATCCTGGGTCACATTCCACATCTATCCACATATTTTCTTTATTTAACACTTGTAATCCAGACTGTGTGCCTGCAACTAGTAATGTAATTAGATTAATATCTTCATGTGCAGCAGCACGAATAGCACCTTTTTCATTATCTTCATTTAAAGGAGGATAGTGAATAATGCGTAATAAATTTGTTTTACTATTATGTATCATTTCAGATAGAGGCATAGAAAAATTAAGACGGATACTATCTGGAGTAAGATTGTCAATCCATGCTAACAATTCTTGTCCTAGTTTAACTAATTCATAATGTAGTTCTTTGGTTTTATTGCTAATATTTTTTGGATACATTCCCCATTCGTAATAATGGAAGAACTCTTTCAAATCTTTTTCTATATATCCTTTTGCGTTTTCCGATCTATAGGGGAAATATCCATCTTGGGTGTCATAGTTGAAAGTATAAGAATGTTTATAATCATTTTTAAAAAACTCCCCCCATTCCTTATAAATAGAAGATATTAGTTCTTTATTTATTGGGTGATTACGCAATACTGCAAAACCTGTATGATGTAAGGAATCAACAAATTGCTTATTAGCTGATTTATTTTTATAATTAATAGTTTGTACTACATGTGCCATAAATATATATTGATAATTATAATATGATTTAAATTATAACTAAATATGATTAATAAAATTAACATTTTTCTTCTAATATTTTCTATTACTGTATTATTTGGTCAATGACCAATGTGAGGGAACCCCTCTTTACCAGTTGGTAATTCAGATCAAGGTATAGGGTTAAGTGCTGGGGATATTATGGTATCTTCGGACATTTTTTATCAATTTATTGATTGGAGACATGATCAGATTGATGTAGCTGAAGCATATGATCATGAAGGCACATTATCTACGTTTATTATTGCACCTAAAATATCAATAGGTCTCTCTGATTGGTGGAATGTTACCTTTCAACAAATAGTGGGTAGTCGTCATATGGGTTGGTTAACAAATGAACTTTCAACACATCATAGAAATGAAGGTGCACATTCTGATTTTGATAATGCTTTGGGAGGGTATTTAGGTGACACCAAATTAATATTTAGATATTTATCATTAAATGCGGGTAGAGGAGTGGGATCTCGTTTGTTTTTTGGAATAGGATATTTATTCCCATCTAAAAACACATTGACAAAGAGTCCATTTTTAAAGAACAATGATGGTTTATATTTTGACCATAGGCATTTTAGTATGAGTCAGGGTGTGCAAAAAGTTATATTGGAAATGCAATATTATTATAAGAGAAGTAAAAACCCTGTATTTATTGGTGGAAGTTTAAATATTGAAGAGCCAGTATTGGAAAATAAATATGGATTTAGTGGCTCACGCTTAAGTAAACTAACATTAACTATTATGAATAATAATAAAAATTTAATAAATACACCATATTCGGTAAGTATAGTATTTGCCCATGAAAGTGAGGCTTTTTGGGATGGAGTCCCAGCCCCTAATTCAGAAACAAATACTATAATACCTGGATTGGGATTTTTTTGGGATACTAACTTTGCATCATTATCATTGAATTTACAATATCCAATATTCTTAAATGTAGTAATGGCAGAAAGTGGTAGTACAAATTTAAATGCAGAAGCAGATGCTTGGCAAATATCATTGAGTATAAGGAAAGTATTAGATTATACTATCCCATGGCTATATTGGTAAGTGTATTGTTTCTATTAATTTAGGAGGTTTTATGAGCTTAGGTCCTTGGGAAATAGTGTTAATATTTTTAGTAGTTATTATTTTATTTGGAGGTGCAAAAATTCCAGAAATTGCTCGTAGTCTTGGTAAAGGGTTGCGAGAATTCAAAAAAACAACTAAAGATATACAAGATGAAGTTAGTAATATAAATGAAGATGTCAAAAAAACTGTGGATAATACAAAAGAATAATTTTCTATCTTCCCCCCAATGGCACTTTCCCCCAAATTAAAAAAATTATTTGATATATATCACAAAAGTGATGAGTGTAATTGCATAATTGTATAAATAGCTGTATATTCTACAATATATCTAGGAAGAGGTAAATCTATAATAATAATGAAGTTTTTATATACATTAGTATTATTTATAACATCAATAATGGCTGAAGTAGATTATAATTCTGAAATCCAGCCAATATTTGTTGCAAATTGTGTGAATTGCCATGGTAATTCGGGTGGTCTTTCATTGCTATCTTATGAATCTCTTATGAATGGAGGGATTAGTGGTGAAGAGATAATACCATACGATCATATGTCTAGTGAATTATGGATACGAGTAAATTCTGGACAAATGCCACTTGGGGATGATGATTTAAGTGAGGAAGAAGTAGATTTAATTGCCCAGTGGATTGATGAAGGAGCCAATGAATTTGTAGCAAATTCCATGGTTAATTTAATCACACCTATTAATGGTTCAGATTTAAACTATATTCATATTTACTTTGAATGGGAACAATATCCTGATGCATCTTCATATCAATTACAATGGTCTACTACAGTATCTTTTTCAAATTCTAATACTATTACATCTTCCTCTACAGGAATTTTGATTGATGTAGGGTTTGATTGGCAAACAACATACTATTGGCGTGTTGCGCCTGTCATTTCTGGGATTCAAGGTGATTTTTCAGAAGCATTTTCTTTTTCTACAAAAAATACAAAATTTGATATTGAGTTAACTTGTGATGATTTTAGTAATATACAAGATGGAGTAACATTGTTTGGAGACTTATGGGGCTTCCAAAGTGGTATAATGGATGGCTATGGGAATGAAATTTGGAATGATGGAGATGCTAATTTTATGATGAATCATGTTGATGAATATGGCCAGATATTTGGTTTTAGCACAGATGATTATCCAAATAAAACAGGCACTGCTATTAATATGAATACAGATTATGTATGGCAAGCTCCAGAGGGTGTTGTAGTAGATATACATGAAGTAAAACAAATTTCTAATGGAAATTATATGGGATTTGTATCAGAAACAGTATTAGGGCCAATACCAACAGACGCTCCTAATGCTTGGGTGTTTGAATTAAATGGATATGAAGTAGATGGTGTTACACCCGAGTTTCCTTGGACTGGACAAAAATTAGTAGAATGGGATAAAGATACTAATGAAGAAATTTGGAGTTGGAATCCTTTTGATCATTATACCATGGAGGATTATGATAGATATGAAGGTACCTGGTGGTCTGCATTTTATGATGGTTTTCATGATTGGACACATTCTAATGCATTTTATTTTGATGTAAATGAAAGTGCAGTCTACATGTCAAATAGGCATTTATCTCGAATAACAAAGATTGATTATTTTTCTGGTGATATAATATGGATGATGGGTATGCCAGCTGATTATATGTCATCTGGGAATGAACATATTTGTACAGATATTGGTTTTAGCTTTCAGCACAATATTAAACGTTTAGAAAATGGCAATTTATTATTCTTTGATAATGGAAATCTTAGCGAAATGTTACGTAATATAAATAATCCTATAACTCGAATGTTAGAAGTAGAAGTTATAGATAATTCTTATTGTAATATTATTTGGGAGTATGAATTGCCTCAAGATTTATACTCGCCATGGATGGGTAGTGTGCGTTTATTAGATAATGGTAATTATTTAATAAATGCAGTTGGCGGGGATGGACATATTTTAGAAGTAACTCCAGAAAAAGAAATTATTTGGGATATATTTTTAGATTTAGTAGCGCCTACAGGG
>CEUZ01072278.1_pt1 | contig 12545 bp, 12 predicted proteins | sample 361511 | NCBI WGS metagenome assembly CEUZ01 (sample SAMEA2622822, study PRJEB7988) | marine metagenome | biome: marine biome (ENVO:00000447); feature: surface water layer (ENVO:00002042); material: "saline water (ENVO:00002010), including plankton (ENVO:xxxxxxxx)" | depth 5 m
AATAACCATTTTTTTCTTATATTTTTTTTATCATTAATTAATAAAGATGAACCTATTTTTATCACTATTTGTTTAGAATTATTTAAATACATATCCCAATAAGCTTGACTTGATTTTTGAAATTAGTTTTTTATCTGTATTAGACAAAATACTAACCTTTTTCTTAATTTTTCCTTCAAAAAATTTAATTTTTTCCTTTAAATCATCTTTCTCAATTAAATCTACTTTGTTAAATACAATAATCTCTGTTTTTTTAATCAAATCACTACTATATTTTTTTAATTCATTTCTAATTTGTTTATAAGATTTGACCAAATCTTCTTCTGTAACATCGATCATATGTAACAAAATTTTGCATCTTTCGATATGTTTAAGGAATTTAATTCCCAAGCCTATACCTTCATGTGCGCCTTCAATTAATCCAGGAATGTCTGCTAATGTTATTTCTTTATCGTCATAAACAGCCACTCCTAAATTTGGGTTAAGGGTAGTAAATTTATAATTTGCAATTTTGGGATTTGCACTTGTTATAACAGAAAGAAGAGTGGATTTACCCGCATTTGGTAAACCAATTATTCCTATGTCTGCAATTGTTTTAAGTTGTAACCACATCCAAAATTCCTCTCCTTTTGTGCCTTTTGTAAATTTTCTTGGAGCTCTATTTGTTGAAGATTTAAATCTTGTGTTTCCTAAACCACCCTTTCCACCTATTGCAGCAAAATATTCCTCATGTTCTTTTTTGAAATCAAATACTAATGTTTTATTATCTTCTTCGAAAACTTGTGTCCCTATAGGTACTTTTAAAATTAGGTCTTCTCCACCACGTCCAGTTCGATTTTGACCTTTTCCATCCTCACCTCTTTTCGCCTTGAAGTGTTGTTGGTATCTATAATCAATGAGTGTGTTTAAATTTCTTTCCGATTTAAATATCACCGAACCACCTTTTCCACCATCTCCACCATCAGGCCCTCCAAACTCTATAAATTTTTCTCTTCTGAAACTAGGAGATCCAGATCCACCATCACCTGCTTTAACAAATATCTTTACCTGATCTAGGAATTTCATAATACAACCTTTTACTAGAATTTAGTTGTAAGTAAATTAATTGGGTTTTACAGAAACGAAAGTTCTGTCTGATTTAGATTTTTTAAACTCAACTTTCCCTTTTATTAGCGAGAAAATCGAATGATCTTTGCCTATTCCAACGTGCTCTCCAGGAAAAATCTTAGTTCCCCTTTGTCTTACAATAATATTACCAGGGTTAACTAGCTGACCACCATATTTTTTTACTCCTAGTCTTCTGCCAGCACTATCTCTTCCATTACGTGATGATCCACCTGCTTTTTTCGTTGCCATAATTTGTTACTTTGCCACCTTCTCTTTAGATGCTTCGGAAAAAATACCACCATCTTTATTAAATATTTTGTTAATTTTAATTAATGAATATTGTTGTCTATGACCATTTTTTCTTCTTGAATTTTGTCTTCTTCTTTTTTTAAAAACAAGAACTGTTCTGTTTTTTCCATTTTTTACAAGTTGAGCTTCTACTTTAGCTCCCTTTATAAAAGGTGCACCAACTTCAAGACTATTGTCATCTCCATAAGCTAATACTTCATTGAATTCTATTTTATCCTTAGCATCCTTTAATATTTCAACTTTAAGGATATCACTAGCCTTAACCTTATATTGTTTGCCACCTGTTTGAATTACTGCAAAAGTCATAATTAAATTTTTTCAGCAATATAGATCGAGAACTTATATAGTCAAGATATATAAGTTAAAAATTATCCTTTAAATCTCTCAATTTTATAAAGGTTTCAATTTGATTACCTGAATTTATACCTAATTGATTTTGAATTTCTGTGTCGTCTGATCTTAAAAAAATATTACATTCAAGTTCATCCCCGAGAGTTGAAGGAATGGTAGGTTTATTATTTTTAATGTTTTCTATTATTTGATTAATCTTATCTAATAGTTTTGAGTTTTTGTGATCAATACTTAAACAAAAATCTGAATTTTTTTTAGTATATTCATGTCCACAATAAATTTTAGTATTTCTTGGAAATTTTTTTAATTTTTCTAGTGAATGAAACATTTCATCATAAGTCCCTTCAAATATCCGTCCACAACCTAAAGAGAACAATGTATCTCCTGTAAAGAGAGCACCTATTTCTTTTATATAAATAGATATATGCCCAGATGTATGACCGGGTATATGAAGAATCTCGCATTCAAATAATTTATTTTTCCATTTTTGATTATTTTTCAGTCCAATATCAATTTCTGGAATTCTTGTTTTATCATTTTCATAACCTGCGACTTTGCATTTATATTTTTGTTTTAATTTTAAATTTCCACCTACATGATCAAAATGATGATGAGTATTTAAAATATATTTGAGTTTTAAATTATGTTTTTGAATTTCATTTGTTATAGGATCTGCGTCACTAGGGTCTATAACTGCAGCTACCCTTGTTCTTTCATTATAAATAATATAAGAATAATTATCGACTAGACACTTAACTATTATAATTTTCATTTACTTTTCTATCAAAAAGACTCCTAAGTCAGAAAAAAAATTTCTTGTACTTAAATTATTCTTAGAAATATTTAAGACTTTTTCTTGACTTAAAGCTAATGACTTAATGAATTTTATATTTTTATTATCACAAAAATTAGAAAAATCTTTAATAGTACACATGTGTAAATTTGGCGTATTATACCATTTATGAGGTAGCGTTTCTGTTATAGGCATAGTTCCTTTAAAAAGAAGGTTTAATCTTACTCTCCAATGGCCAAAGTTAGGTATAGTTACAATTGCTTTTTTACCAACTCTTAATAATTCGTCCAAAACTTTTTCTGGGTTAAGAAAAGCCTGCAAGGTTTGACTTAGAATTACAAAATCAAAAGATGCGTCTGGAAATTGAAATAAATCTTTTTCAGCATCACCTTCGATTACAGTCAGACCTTTTGATATACATTTTTGAACATTCGTCTTTGAAATTTCTATGCCCCTAATATCAGGGCTAATATTATTTAAGATAAAACTCGTTAATTCTCCATCCCCACATCCAACATCAAGTACTCTAGAATTTTTTTCTATTAAATCAGCAATTATTCTAAATTCTTTTTTCATTTAATCTTTCATATGATTTGTTTAAAAAGTTTCCTAAAGCTTGAAGAAAATCCGGAACATTCAATAAAAATGAGTCATGACCTTTATCAGAGTCAATTTCAACATAACCAACATCTGCTCCTATTGAATTTAGCGCTATGACAATCTCCTTATTTTCAGATGAAGGATAAAGCCAGTCTGAAGTAAATGAAATTACGAAGAATTTCGTTTTACTTTTTTCAAAAGCTTTAGAAAGATTCCCCCCAAATTTCTTATTTAAATCAAAGTAATCCATTGCTCTTGTTATATATAAATAGCTATTTGCATCAAACCTATCTACGAAAACTGAACCCTGGTGTCTTAAATAACTCTCAATTTGAAAATCTGCATCAAAGCTGAATTTTAAATCATCTCTTTCTTGCAACTTTCTTCCAAATTTTTCTTGCAAAGCATCTTTAGACAAATATGTTATATGGGCAGCCATTCTTGCAACAGATAATCCTTTATCTGGTGAAGAGTTGGTTTCTTCATATTTCCCATTTTGCCAATTAGCGTCAGCCATAATAGCTTGTCTTCCGAGTTCATTTAGTCCAATATTTTGCGCAGAGTGATTAGAAGTACATGCTATTGGTACAGCAGTTTGAGCTGCGTTAGGATAGTTAGCAACAAATTGTAATACTTGCATTCCACCCATAGATCCTCCAGTTACACAAAATAATTTTTTAATTTCAAAATGTTTTAGTAAAAAATATTGTGCATTTACCATGTCGTTAATTGTAATAACTGGAAAATCATTTCCATAAGATTTTCCTGTCTTTTGATTTAGGCTGCTTGGACCAAATGACCCCATACAACCTCCTAAAACGTTTGCGCATATTATAAAATACTTTTCGGTATCAATTGCCTTCCCTTTACCTAAAGCATGTTTCCACCAACCATCTTTTTTGGTTATTGGATTTATATCTGATGCAAATTGATCACCGGTTAGAGCATGAAAAACTAAAATAGCATTGTCCTTTTTTGCATTTAATTTTCCATAAGTTTCATATGCTATAGGAAAATCCGAAATGGTCTGACCACAATCAAGCTTGAGTTGATCTTTAACTATTATTTTTTTTATATTGTCAAATTTAATCATATTTTCTTTATTTGTGAATTGAGAGGAAAAAAACTATTTTAGCGGTTTTTTTATTGCGCTCGCAATTCAGATAAATCAGCGCAAGGAATTATTACTAAATACAAATTTATATGTCAAACATAAAAATTTATTCCTGTTAAATATTTATTTTTTTAATATAAGCTGTAAAAATGATAGTTCCAAAATTTAAAAATATTAATATAAAAGCTTATAAACCTGGAAAATCAGGAATTAAAAAGAATAAAAAATACATAAAATTATCAGCCAATGAGTCTTCACTAGGCGTTAGTGCAGATGTAAGAAAAATTTTTAAAAATAAAAACTTAATTATAAATAGATATCCAGATAGTAAATCGAAAGTTTTGAGAAAAGCAATTTCGAAAGAATTAAAATGTGACTTTGATAAAATAATTTGTGGAGCAGGATCTGATGAAATTATACAAATGATTTGTCAGCTGTACTTGAATAAAAATGATGAAGTTCTTTTACCAGAGTATAGTTTTTTAATGTATAGAATTTATGCAAAAATTGTTGGTGCAAAAGTAATTTTTTCTAAAGAAAAAAATTTCAAAATTTCAATTAATAATATTCTTAAAAAAGTAACAAAAAAAACTAAAATAGTATTTATTGCAAATCCAAATAATCCAACTGGAACTTATTTGAATAAGCCAGAATTGAAATTACTTAGAAAAAAATTAAATAAAAAAATTCTTTTAGTAATTGATGATGCATATAATGAGTATAACTTAAAAAAAGATTATATTTCAGGTTTAGATTTGTTCAAAAGGTCTAAAAATGTATTCATTCTCAGAACTTTTTCAAAGCTCTACGGCTTGGCCTCTTTGAGGATTGGATGGGGATATGGTGATAAAAAAATAATTAATGCTCTTAATAAAATCAAACCACCTTTCAATGTAAATAGCTTTGCTGAGGCGTGCGCGACAAAAGCTATTTCAGATAGAAAATTTGTAAAAAAATCAGTAAGACACAACCTTTTTTGGGGTAATAAAATAAAAAAACTTTTTGAAAATTATAGAATATCTTCAAATGAAATTACAAGTAATTTTTTATTATTGAATTTTAAAAATTGTAAAATTTCATCAAAATTATTTATGGATAAACTTTTAAAAAATAGAATTATAGCAAGGAGCATGAAAGAATATAACATAAAAAATTGTATTAGATTAAGTATTGGAAATTCATTAGAAAACAAGTATCTACTTAAAGTCGTAAAAAAAATATTAAAAAATGTTTAAAAATATTCTCATCGTTGGTTGTGGTATGATTGGTTCTTCAGTTTTAAGAGGAGCAATCACCAAAAAATTATGTAAAAAAATTTATGTATTTGAAAAGAATCTCAAACATAGAAATCAAATAAAAAAGATTAATAAAAAAATTATTCTTATTAAAAAACTTGATAGAAAAATAAAGGATATGGATTTTATAGTTATCTCTACACCCATGAGCGAATACAAAAAAATTATTAAGCAATTAAATAATTTTTTGAGTACAAAAGCTTTAATTACCGATGTTGGTTCTACAAAAGCTAATGTTTCAAAACTAATAAATGAAAAATTATCAAATAAATTAAATTGGATTATGAGCCACCCAATTGCAGGTTCTGAGGTAAGTGGCCCAAAGCATGGTAATAAAAATTTATTTAAAAATAAGTGGTGTATATTAATAAAAAGCAAGAATCAAAAATCATTAGAAAATAAGTTAGCTAAATTTTGGAAAAAACTTGGTTCAAGAGTTATATTTATGCAATCCCAGGAGCATGATAAAATTTTTTCAATGACCAGTCATTTACCCCACTTAATAGCTTATAATTTAATAAAAACTGCACAAGATTTTCAAAAAAATAATAAAAAAAATATAATTAAATATAGTGCGGGTGGTTTAAGAGATTTCTCAAGAATAGCTGCATCAAATGAAGTTATGTGGAGAGATGTTTTGTTTAATAATAGTAGAAATATGTCAAAAATAATTGACTTATTTATAAATAACTTAAAAGGCTTTAAGACTGATATTAACAAAAAAAGAAATTTATCATTACTTGATAAGCTAAAAAAATCGAAAAAAGTAAGAAAACAAATTTTGTTATTAAAACAAGATATCAGTAAACCAGATTTTGGTAGAGAAAATTAAATTTTATAGATTTTTTTTACTTTCAAATTTGCTGTTCTTTCTATTCTTTTTATGGTTGTTTGTATTGACATTATTACAACCTTTTTCTCTGGTCCATAGGCGTGAATAAGATTTTTTGAATTAATACATACAGCAACGTGCCCCTTCCAAAAAATAATATCCCCTTTTTTAAAAATATTTTTATATCTTAGACCTTTTTTTATCTTTACTTGATCCACAGTATCTCTAGGAAAAAACTCATTATTATAATTAAAATAATTTTGAATTAACGCAGAGCAATCCACTCCCTGAAATGTCTTACCACCCCATTTATATGGACAATTTATAAATAATTTTAATATTTTGATAAAATTTTTATCTTTAATTGTAATGAGAGAAATTTCATTTGATTTAATCCACTTATTTTTTTCAAACATAGCAAAATTATTTTGTTTTTTTATAATCTCCAATTTACTACCAAATGGTAGCCATCTTTTTAAAGGCCTTTTTTTTTGATTATATCTTCCAATATAAATTCTTGATTTAAGTACTTTAATTTTATGAGTTGGTTTAAATTTATAATTAATTTTTACTTTTCTACTGATATATCCTACATAATTATCATAAAGGGTTTTTACTTTATAAAAACTTCTATTTTTAGATATAATTTTAAACTTTTCCCCGTAAATAATTTGAGAGCTTATACTAGAATTTTTAGTTGGTCTTTCTAATAAGTCTACAATTTGATTTTTGGTAAAATAATTACTTTGCACCTATTTTTATTTTATTTCTTATAAACCACAAACATATCAACGAAGGTATAACCATTAAAGTTGTTATTATAAAAAAAGTACCCCAATCTCCATTTAACCAATCTACTAAAGCACCAGATGAAGATGCAAGAGTAGTTCTCCCTGCGGTACCAATAGATGCAAGGAGTGCGTATTGTGTTGCAGTGTATGTTCTATCTACCAATAATGATATAAATGCTACAAAAGCAACTGTTGCAAATGCTGCCGATATATCATCAGCTATTACAGCTATTGCAAATAACCATTCAGATTTTCCAGTCCATGCAAGAGCAGCGAATAAAAGATTAGTTGCAGCCATAAACCCACCAGCAACAAACATTGTTTTAATTGTTCCAGCCCTCATAGCAAATATTCCCCCTATTAGAGTAAATACTACTGTTGTTATCCAGCCCAGTGTTTTGGAATAAATTGCTATTTCACCTTTTGAAAATCCAACTTCTTTATAAAAGACAATAGACATTCTACCAAGAAATGCCTCGCCAATTTTAAATAAGAATACAAATCCTAAGATCCCAACTGCTATTGAAAATCCATTTTTTTTAAAAAAACTGATTATTGGTCCACCAATTGTACCAGTAATGTAGGCGATAAAGGCTGTAATTGGATTACTTGAACCCAACTTTTTCTGAATCATTTTATCTGTTTCCTGCTGTTTAGCTTGTCTGTTGCTCTGAAGTGGTTCGTGTACAAACATTAATGCAATATTCATTAAAATTACAACAACACCCAGAATTAAAAAAGTAGTTTGCCAATAATCCTCTACTCCCATATTTTCAAAAAACTCTGCGGTAAATAATGCAATAACTCCACCTAATTTATACCCAGTCCACCATCCAACAACCGCCATAGCAGCTCCTGCTGCCATAGATTTTCCCTCATTTGAATTAATTTGCTCAATCCTTAATGCATCGACAGTTATATCTTGAGTTGCAGATGCTATTGCAATAATTAGTCCTACTCCAATTAATAATGCTAAATTTTGTGTTGGATTAAGCATACTCCAAATTAATAGACTTATTAAAATTATAATTTGCATCAAAACAATCCAGCCTCTTCTATGACCCAGCCTTTTTGTTAAAAATGGAATTTGAATTCTGTCAATTATTGGCGCCCAAAGATAATTGAAGGCATAAACACCAAAAATTAACCCTGCCCATCCTATAGTAGATCTACTTAAACCCTCTTCTTTTAACCAAAGGCTTAAACTGCTAGCAATTAATACCCATGGAAACCCGCTTATTGCCCCTAAAAGCAAAATACGTAACATCCTAATGTCTTTATAGACTAGTATTGATTGTGACCAGCTCTGTTTTTTTTCTAACATTAATATCTTCTCCAAAATGATGGAATAAATAATACTATTATAGCAAATAGTTCAAGTCTACCTAAAATCATCCCAGCAGCTAAAATCCATTTAGAAAAATTAGGTAATAATGAAAAATTTCCATTTGGACCGATCATACCACCTAAACCGGGACCTACATTTGAAATAGATGTTGCGGCTCCAGACACAGATGTAACAAGGTCTAGCCCACTAATTGATAATAGAGCAGTAATAATAAAAAAAATAATTATGTATAGAAAAACAAAAGAAATTATTGAAGAAATAAATTTTTCATTAAGAACGTTATCCCCATATTTTAAAACAAAAACACCTCTAGGATATATATATTTTTTTAATTGCATAACAAAAAATTTATATAAAATATGGATTCTAAATATTTTTAATCCACAAGCAGTTGAACCTGCGCAGCCACCAATAAACATTAGTATTAAAAAAAATATTAGAGGGAAACCGCCCCAATTACTATAATTTGTAGTAACATAACCTGTTCCAGTTAGAATTGAGACCACATTAAATATAACTTGTCTAAATAAAAATTTTTCTGACTCATAATTATTAAATAATAAAAAAACAAAAATTATCAATACAGAAAATATTATAGTTTTAATAAAAAATTTTATTTGTGCATCTTTATAAAATACATTTTTATCTCCATTTAAATATTTTATATATGCAATAAAAGGAATACTCCCTAAAATAATGAATATGATTGCATTTATTTCTATTAAAGCATTATTAAAATAACCTATTGAATTATTATAATTTGAAAACCCACCAGTAGCTATTGTTGTCATAGAATGGGTTAAACTATCAAAATAGTTCATACCGAATAATTTATAAAATATTGCACATATTAAAGTTAATAAAGAATAAATAACTATTAATCTCAAAGATACCTCTTTAGATTTTGGTAAAATTTTTTCTGCATTATCATTTGATGAAATTTTAAATAGTTGCATTCCTCCAATATTCATTATTGGCATCAATGTAATTGCCATAAGAATAATACCTATGCCTCCTAGCCATTGAAGTATAGCTCTCCATAAAAGAATTCCTTTAGGAGCATTATCAAGATCAGTAATAATAGTTGAGCCGGTCGTTGTAATCCCAGACATACTTTCAAAGAAAGCATCGGTAAATTTTAAGTTGAGTTCAGAAAAAATAAATGGTAACGAACCAAATATTGCAACAGATAACCATGAAAGTGCTGTTAGAATGAATGCCTGCGGAAGATCAATATTTTTATCATGATCTAGGTTAGATAGAAAAAATAATACTCCAAAAACTATAGTAATAATTGATGCGGAAATGAAACCCGAATCTAATTCACTGTAAATTAATTGAATAATTACCGGTATTAGCATAAATACCCCTAAAACGATCTGGAGTGTTCCAAGTGTATAAAAAACAGTTTTATAATTGTACATTTTGCTTGGACATTATTTTATGGTAAATAAATTTCAACATTTTAACAATCAATAAAACTGTTAAAATATCTACAAAAACATGAAACCATCTATTGATAAATCAGTTATTGATAAAACAAACGCATGGCCGTTTGTTGAGGCAAAAAAAATTCTTAAAGAAAGAAAAGAATATATAGATAAAAAAAATAAAATTATTTTGCAAACTGGTTATGGTCCAAGCGGCCTCCCTCATATTGGTACTTTTGGAGAAGTTGCAAGGACATCTATGGTGGTTAATGCATTAAATCAGCTAACAGATATACCTAAAGAGATAATTACATTTTCAGATGATATGGATGGTTTAAGAAAGATTCCTGATAATGTTCCTAATAAGGATTTGTTAGAAAAAAATTTGAATAAACCACTTACAAAAGTGCCTGATCCATTTAATAAGTTTGGTAGTTTTGGAGAACATAATAATGAAATGTTACAAAAATTTCTAAATCAATTTGGATTTAAATATACTTTTAAAAGCTCATCAAAACTTTACTCGTCAGGACAATTTAATGAAACATTAAAAGAGGTATTAAATAATTACCAAGATATTATGGATATTATTATCCCTACGCTTGGTAAAGAAAGACAAAAAACATATTCTCCTTTTTTACCTATATGTCCAGATACTGGTAGAGTTCTAGAAATACCAGTTATCGAAATTGATAAGGTCAATTCAAAAATTATTTTTGATAACGATGGAAAAAAATTGGAAAAAAGTATCTTAAATGGTGAATGCAAATTACAATGGAAGGTAGATTGGGCAATGAGGTGGTACGCATTGGATGTAGACTTTGAGATGTATGGAAAAGATTTAATTGAGAGCGCAATACTTTCAACTAAAATAATTAATTTGTTGGGTAAAAAAAATCCATCAGGATTTGCGTATGAATTATTTTTAGATGAGAAAGGCGAAAAGATTTCAAAATCAAAGGGTAATGGAATAACAATCGATCAATGGCTAGAGTTTGCGTCACCAGAGAGCTTATCTTTATTCATGTATCAAAATCCAAAAAGAGCTAAAAAACTGTATAAAGAAATTGTACCAAAAGCTGTTGACGAATATTTAGACTTTATAGATAAATCAAAAAACCAAGATGAAAAACAGCTTATTCTAAATCCAGTTTGGCATGTTCATAATGGAAACGTTCCACAAGAGGATATGATAATGACTTTTTCAATGCTTTTAAATTTAGTTGAAACAAGTAACGCAAATTCAAAAGATTTACTATGGAAATTTGTGAAAAAATATAAACCAAACATCAAAGAAGAAAACTTTCCTATATTTGATAAATTAGTTGAATATTCAATTAAGTATTTTAAAGAAGTAATTAAAGAAAATAAAAAATACAAAAAACCAAATATAAATGAAAAAAAGGCTTTAGAGGAATTAGTAAAAACTTTATCAGAGTGTAATGATAAAATGTTGCCAGAGGAAATACAAACAAAAATTTATTCTGTTGGTAAAGAGAATGGATATAGAGATAACCTGAGAGATTGGTTCAAATTAATTTATGAGGTTGTCTTTGGAGATGAAAATGGGCCAAGACTTGGTTTTTTTATAAGTTTTTTTGGCATACAAGAAACAAAAGAGCTCATCACAGAAAAAATTAATAATGTTTGAAAAGATAAGATCTTTAATTTTTAAATTTGATCCAGAAACAGCTCATAATTTAGCTATTAACGCATTAAAGACTAACTTAGTACCTGTTAGGTTGAAAAATTATGAATGCTTAAAAGTCAAATTTTTAGAAAAAGAAATCCCTAATCCTATAGGTATAGCGGCTGGTTTTGATAAAAATGCAGAAGTATACAATTCATTATTTAAGCTTGGATTTGGATTTGTTGAGGTCGGAACTATTACACCGGAACCTCAATATGGCAATCCAAAACCAAGAGTATTCAGATTAGAGGAAGATGAAGCATTAATTAATAGACTTGGATTTAATAACATTGGGTCAGAAAAAGCCTCAAATAATATAAATGGTAATGCTCCAAGGGGATTATTAGGAATTAATATTGGCCCAAATAAAGATACAAAAAATCGGATAGAGGATTATCTAAAATGTTTCAGAAATTTAAATCATTTAGGAGATTATATTACAATAAATATTTCATCACCAAATACTGAAAATTTAAGGAGTTTTCATAATCCAAAAGAGTTAGAAGAATTATTAAACACTCTAAATGAAGAAAAAAAAAAAATAAATTCTCAGATAAGTATTGCAGTTAAAATTTCTCCAGATTTATCATCTAAAGACCTAGATATTATTGGAAATATTTTATTAAAAAATAATATAAAATTTGTAATTATTTCAAATACATCAGATGGTATTAGAGAAAACTTAAGAAATATTAATAAATTTGAAAAGGGTGGATTATCAGGAAAACCCATAGAAGAAAAATCGAATTTATTAATAAATGAATTTTATAAAATATTTAATAATAAAATCAGGATAATTGGAGTAGGGGGAGTTGACTCAGGCAAAAGCGCATATGAGAAGTTTATTTCTGGAGCAAGTTACATTCAATTATACACAGGTATGGT
>CEUZ01263249.1_pt1 | contig 12544 bp, 8 predicted proteins | sample 361511 | NCBI WGS metagenome assembly CEUZ01 (sample SAMEA2622822, study PRJEB7988) | marine metagenome | biome: marine biome (ENVO:00000447); feature: surface water layer (ENVO:00002042); material: "saline water (ENVO:00002010), including plankton (ENVO:xxxxxxxx)" | depth 5 m
TTTTTTTTGCTGAACTTTTAGTTTTTAATTTTGGCATAAAATCAACGGACTTTATACAAAGTTTACATTTAATTTACAAGGGCTGGATAATCATCACAATTTGCTTTCCTTCTAGTTTTGGCTCAACTTCTATTTTCCCGCAGCTTGTAGTATCTTTAATTATTCGTTGCATTAACTCATTTCCTAAGTGGGTGTGTTGCATTTCTCTTCCTTTAAATCTTACGGTAAATTTAACTTTATCACCCTTATTTAAAAACTTTTGAGCATTTTTAATTTTAAAATTGTAGTCATGAATTTCTGTAACGGGTCTAAGTTTAATTTCTTTTAAGTTTATAATTTTTTGTTTTTTCTTAGCTTTATTCGCCTTTTTTTGTAAGTCATATTTGTATTTCCCAATATCAATAATTTTACAAACTGGTGGATTTGCATTTGGAGAAATTTCTATTAAGTCTAGCTCTTCTTGTTTAGCCATTTCAATCGCTTCCTTTGTATTAATGGTACCAAGATTTTTTCCATCACTGCTTATAACTTGAACTTCATAAGCTCGTATCCTTTCATTTATTCTTGGGCCTTTAGGTTTTGTTCTTCTTTGAAAATAATTTTTATTATGAAATGGCACTTAATTTATAGGAAGTTTATTTTTTTGTGATATATTTGCGATTGCTTGTGTTAAAGATATAGTTTCCTGTTTTTCAGATCCTAGTTTTCTAATTGTAACGCTTTTTTCATTAACTTCCTTTTGTCCACAAATTAGCAAAAGAGGAACTTTTGCCAACGAATGTTCTCTAATTTTATAATTTATCTTTTGATTTTTTAAATCCACCTCAGCGTTTATACCTACTTTCATACATTCTTCAAATATTTTTTTTGCATAATCGTCAAATTCTGAAGCAATAGGAAGAACTACTACTTTTAATGGTGCAAGCCATAATGGCAGTCTTCCAGCATAGTGCTCTATTAAAATTCCAATAAATCTTTCTAAAGAGCCAAATAAAGCTCTGTGTAACATTACAGGAACCTTTTTTGTTCCATCGCTTGCAACATAAGAAGCGCCAAGTCTTGATGGAAGATTTAAATCGACTTGTAAAGTTCCGCATTGCCAATCTCTTTTTATTGTATCTCTAAGTACAAAATCTATTTTGGGTCCATAAAACGCTCCCTCACCTTTATTAATTTCATATTTTAGTTTTGATTGTTTTATAGCTTTTAGTAAAGCCGATTCTGCTTTGTCCCAAATTTTATCATCACCAACTCTTTTTTTTGGTCTATCAGAAAATTGTAGCAATACATCATCAAACCCAAGATCTTTGTAAATTGTTAGTATCAAATTTGTAACGTTCAAACATTCGTCAGTAATCTGATCCTCGGTACAAAATATATGAGCATCGTCCTGTGTAAAAGCTCTAACTCTTAGCAAACCATGTAATGCACCTGATGGTTCATATCTATGAACTTTACCAAATTCTGATAATTTTAATGGCAAATCTCTATAGCTTTTAAGCCCCTGTTTAAATACTTGTATACACCCGGGACAATTCATTGGTTTGATAGCAAAAGTTTTTTTATCTGGAGTTTCAGAAGTAAACATGTTCTCTCCAAATTTTTCCCAATGCCCGGACTCTTCCCATAAAGTTTTATCTAACATTTCTGGAGTATTAATCTCTTTATATCCTGCTTGCCTTTGTTTTTTTCTCATGTAATCGACTAATGTTTGAAATAAAGTCCAGCCCTTATAATGCCAAAACACCGCTCCCGGACTTTCTTCGCGAAAATGAAACAGGTCCATTTCTTTGCCCAATTTTCTGTGATCTCTTTTTTCGGCTTCTTCTAATCTTAAAAGGTATTCTTCTAACTCTTTTTTAGTGCTCCAACAGGTGCCATATATTCTCTGCAACATTTCATTTTTTGAGTCACCTCTCCAATATGCACCAGAAACTTTTGTAAGTTTAAAAGCTTTGCCAATTTTTCCAGTCGAAGGTAGATGAGGTCCTCTACACAAATCATGCCATTTGCCATGGTGATAAATAGAAACTTCCTCATTATTTGGAATATCTTCAATTATCTCAGCTTTATAATGTTCACCAATTTTTTTAAAATGTTTTATTGCTTCAGTTCTCTTCCAAACTTCTCTTCGGGTTAATTCATTTCGATCAACTATTTCCTTCATTTTTTCTTCTATTTTTGTAAGATCCTCTTTAGTAAAAGGCTCCTTTCTAGAAAAATCGTAGTAAAAACCATCTTGTATTACAGGGCCAATTGTCACTTGTGTACCTGGATACAATTCTTGAACCGCCATAGCAAGTAAATGAGCTGCATCATGTCTTGTGACCTCTAAACCTTCTTTATCTTTTTGTGTGAAAATTTTAACCTTCGCGTCTTTTTCGATTGAAAAACTTAAATCTCTTAACTCTCCATTCACATCCATTACACATGCATCTTTAGCAAGAGATTTGCTAATTTTTTTTGAAATTTCGAATCCATCTATTTTCTTAGAAAATGGAATTTTTTTACCATCTGGTAATATTATTTCTGGCATGTATTAAGATAACTCTATCAATTTTCTATACTCAGTAAAGGTAGTCTGACACATCTTATCAACATCAAATTTTTTTATTACATTTTTTCTACCCTCTAAACCCATTAATTTCAATGCATTATATTCACTCTTCATAATTTCTATTATTTTTTGAGCTAAATCATTAGGATTATTATTTTGAAATAAATATCCGGTCTTGTCTTTAACTATAGTTTCTCTAGAACCTCCAATATCGCTAGCAATTATAGGAATTTCCATTGACTGAGCTTCTACCGAAATTCTACCAAAAGATTCAGGTTCACTAGAGCAGGAACAAACAACATTTGCTAAAGAGTAAGCAATGGGCATTTCCTCACAAAAATCAATAAATTTTATAATTTTATTTAACCTGTACTGTTCAACCAAACCAATAAGTTTTTTTTTATAAACATTTTTTCCTTGCGACTCCCCGCCAAGAATAATTCCTTGGATAGGTTGTATATTTTCTGTATCATTGACAATTTTTAACGCTTCAATAAATACCTTTTGTCCTTTCCAATAAGTAAGTCTTCCGGGTAACAATATAACAAATTTTGTTCTATCAATATCATGTTGCTTACAAAACTTATCTGCTTTGTAAGGTAAAACCTTTTTAGAATTAAAAAAATTAGTATTAATTCCTCTAAAAATTACTAATAATTTTCTTTTTCTATTTTCAAAAAAATTTGAATAATTTTCATTTATATGAGAAAAAATAAAATTTGATCCAGCAATAACCAAATTTGATCTGACCATTACAGAATTATAAAATTTTTTAAACCTATTGCTAAAGTTATATGTGCCGTGAAATGTGGTTACAAACTTTCTAAATGTAATTTTTGTTGCTAGTAAGCATGACCAGGCAGGAGCTCTACTTCTCGCATGAACAATGTTTATGTTATAAAGCAATATAATTAGAGCAATTATTATTCCATTTATTAAAATCAAAATAGGGTTTTTAGAATGAACAGGAAGTTTGAAAACTTTAACTTTATCTTTTTTAACGTATTTAAGTAGAGCTCCACTACTAGTAACGATATAAGATTTACATTTCACTTCTGACAAAAAATGAGCTAAATCATAACATCCTGTCTCAGCACCACCATAGCCTAGTCTGGGAATTACTTGTAAAACTTTTATTTTTTTTTTTCATTATTTTAAAATATTATAATATGTCAGATGAGTTATAAAAAATCTAAATATTTCTTAACTTCAACCAAAAGAAAAATCAAGTATTTGCATTTAAATACAGATAGTGAAGTTACAGTAGTTTTTTTTCATGGTTTTATGTCTGACATGATAGGGGCCAAACCTACAGCAATTCAAAAATATTGTAAAAAACAAAAATTAAGCTTTATAAAATTTGAATATTCAGGTCACGGAAAATCTAAGGGTAAGTTTGTTGAAGGAAATATCTCAAAATGGACTAATGATGCAAAACAACTTATTAAATCAAAAATAAAAAAAAAAAAATTGATTTTTATAGGTTCTAGTATGGGGGCTTGGATCGCTCTTAACCTATTTCAATCATTTAAAAAAAACATCAAAGGATTTATCGGCATTGCATCTGCACCTGAATTTTTAGAAGAATTAATGTGGAAAAAATTTGATAGAAAAATAAAAAACGCCATTATAACAAAAAAAATTTACCATCTTAAAATTAATGAATTTACATATCCTATTACAAAGCAATTAATTTTTGATGGAAGAAAAAATAAGGTATTAAATAATAAAATTAAATTAAATATACCTGTAGTGTTATTTCATGGAACACGCGACAAGGTAGTTCCTTTAAAAATTTCAAGAAAAGTATTGAAATTCTTTAAAAAATCTAAAGGAAAATTAATTAAAATTAAAAATGGAGATCATAGTCTTTCAAGAAAAAGTGACTTGAAAAAAATATGCAATAAACTAAATGTTATGGTTAAACAGCTTTAGAAACGACATACTTTAAAGATAAAGGATTAGATAATTTATCCAACATTTCTTTAGGACAAACTTGTTTGAATTTTCTCACCTCAGTTTTAAAATTTAATGATATCTTTTGAGCTATTTTAGATTGCGTTTCTCTAAAATGTTCTTCAATTAAATTTTTAAGATAGTTTTGCCAGTAGCTTGTTTCTGGTTCCTGCCAAACAACGGAATTTGGATTAACATAATTTTCAAATTCCTTATTAGGATCATATATAAATGCCATTCCTCCAGTCATCCCGGCTGCAAAATTATCTCCAACTTTTCCTAAAATTACAACACTTCCACCTGTCATATATTCACAACCATTTGAGTCACAACCTTCGACTACTGCTAAAGCTCCAGAATTTCTGACAGCAAATCTTTCTCCAGATTGTCCTGCTGCAAAAAGTTTTCCAGAAGTAGCGCCGTACAATACTGTGTTTCCTATAATAGTGTTTTCATAACTAATTAAATTACTTTCTATAGAAGGTTTTACAACTATTGTTGCTCCAGAAAGACCTTTACCTACATAATCATTGGCATCTCCAGTAAGATTTAATTTTAAACCCTTGATGCCAAAAGCTCCTAAAGATTGGCCCGCCGAACCTGTTAAATTAATTATTGTTGAATTTTTTTCATTATTTTGTTTTTCAAATTTATTATATATATAATGTGATAACCTTGTTCCCACCGCTCTATGCGTGTTTTTTATTTCATAACTTTTTTCTATTTTGTTTTTTTGTCCTAATAAATTTTTTATATCATTATAAATTTCTTCATCTAAAGTTGGCGGTACTTCGTTTATTCGATCAGGTAAGCAGTATCTTTTATTTTCGCCCGGATCAGCTTGTACTAAGAGTGGACTTAAATCTAAATCATCTAAATTAGAAGTGCCTCTACTTACTTGTTTTAAAAGGTCAGTTCTGCCAATAATTTCATTTAAACTTTTGAAACCTAATTCAGCTAAAATTTCCCTTACTTCTTCAGCTATAAATGTAAATAAATTCACTACTTTTTCTGGAGTGCCGGTAAATTTTTTTCTTAAATTTTCATCTTGAGTACAAACTCCAACCGGACAAGTATTTGAATGGCACTGTCTTACCATAATACATCCCATAGATACTAACGAAGTTGTGCCGATTCCAAATTCTTCTGCTCCCATCATTGCAGCGATAACAACGTCTCTACCAGTTTTAATTCCGCCATCAGTTCTTAAAGTGACGCTGTGTCTTAGACTATTCAATGTCAAAATTTGATTTGCTTCTGTAAGACCCATCTCCCAAGGTGTACCGACATACTTAACGCTAGTTTGAGGGCTAGCCCCAGTGCCTCCAGAATGTCCAGAAATTAATATTACATCGGCCTTGGCTTTTGCTACCCCAGCTGCAATTGTACCTACTCCTGTTGAAGCTACTAGTTTTACTCCAACTCTAGCTTTAGGGTTAGATTGCTTAAGATCATAAATAAGTTGGGCTAAATCTTCGATAGAATAAATATCATGATGGGGTGGAGGTGATATTAATGTTACGCCTGGTGTAGAATGTCTTAATCTTGCTATTTCTTTGGATACTTTAAACCCAGGAAGCTGTCCTCCTTCACCTGGTTTTGCGCCTTGTGCAATTTTAATTTCAATTTCACTACAATTGTTTAAATATTCTATGGTTACACCGAACCTAGCAGATGCAATTTGTTTTACTTTAGAATTAGCACTATCCCCATTTTTCATTTTTACAAATCTTTTAGGATCTTCTCCCCCTTCGCCACTACACGAAGCTGCTTTTATTCTATTCATACCAATTGCTAATGTTTCGTGAGCTTCTGCTGATAAGGCTCCATGAGACATGCTTCCGCTGCCAAATCTTTTTCTTAAATTAATAACTGACTCAACTTCTTTAAGATTTATTGATTTTCCTAACTTTTTAAAATCCAAAAGATCTCTTAAATTAATTACTGGAAGATTATAAATACCTTGAGCATATTTTTTATAAATTTCGTATGAATTCGTGCTTACTGCATGTTGTAGTAAGTGTATTAACTGTCCTTGATATTGATGAGTTTCACCATTTTTTCTATACTTATAAATTCCTCCAATTGGAAGAATTAAGACATTTTTTTGAAAAGCTTTTTTATGTATTTGTCTTATTTTTTTTTCTATACCATGTATTCCTATACCAGATATTCTAGAAGCCATGCCTGGAAAATATTCTGCTACAATCGCTCTGCTTAATCCAACTGCTTCAAAATTACATCCACCCCTATAGGCACTTAAAACCGAAATCCCCATTTTAGACATTATTTTTAACAAACCGTTATCAACCGATTTTATGTATCTTCCAATACACTCCTCAAAGTTAAGTTTTCCAAATAATTTTTTTGTATATCTTTGATAAACTGAATCGAATGCAATATAAGGATTAATTGTAGTTGCGCCAACTCCCAACAAAACTGCAAAAGAATGTGTATCGATTGCCTCCGCTGTTTGTACATTAATTGAAGCAAATCCTCTTATGCCTAAACTTACTAATCTTGAATTTATTGCACCAATAGCAAGAACCATTGGTATTGGTGCTTTATTCTCGTTAACTTCTTTGTCAGATAAAATTAAATGCTTTACGCCTTGCCTAACAGCAAACTCGGCTTCTTTGCGTAGTTCATTTAATCTCTCTTTTAAATTATCTTTAGTATCAAAAGTGCAGTCTAAGACTTGAGTGTTTTTTTTAAAAAATTCTAAAAATTTTTTAAACTGGGCATTAGATAAAATAGGACTATCTAATACATATATATTTTCTTCTGTTAAATTTTCAAAGTCAAGAATATTGCCTAAATTACCAAAGCGAGTTTTTAAACTCATAACTTCGTTTTCTCTTAATGAGTCTATGGGAGGATTTGTTACCTGACTAAAATTCTGTCTAAAAAAATGTGATAACGGTCTATACATATCAGACAATACTGCCGTAGGAGTATCATCTCCCATTGAGCCTACTGCTTCTTTTGCATCTTCTACCATCGGATGGAGAATTAATTCTAAATCTTCAATGTTCATTCCTGATAGAAATTGGCGACGTCTAAGTTGATCACCTTCATAAATAAAGTCTTCTTTTGTAATATTAAATTTTTTATCTAAATCTATTATTTGTCTATTATATTTTTTATAATCTTTTGAAATTTTATTTTTGATACTTGTATTTCCATAAACTTGGCCCTTATCTAAATCAACAGCTATAATTTGTCCTGGTCCCAATCTTCCTTTTGATACAATTTTTTTATTTGGAATTGGAACCATTCCAGTTTCAGATCCAGCAAATAAAAGTTTGTCAGAAGAAACAGTAAATCTTAGTGGACGAAGTCCATTTCTGTCAGCAGCTGCTATAATCCATTTGCCATCTGTTGCAGATATGGCTGCCGGTCCATCCCAAGGTTCAATTGTGCTATTTAAAAAATTAAATAATTGCTGGTGAGCTCTTGGTACAGTTTTTCTTCTTTTTGACCATGCATCAGGTATCAGCATAAGCTTAGCTAATGGAACAGATTTTCCTGATCTAACTAATAATTCAAAAACATTATCTAAGGCTGCTGAGTCTGAATTTCCTTCACTAATAACAGGTTTTAAAGAATTAATGTCATCAAAAAGTTTGCTGCTCATATCCTGTTCGTGAATTTTCATCCAATTAATATTTCCTTTTAGAGTGTTAATTTCACCATTATGCGCAAGGGTTCTAAAAGGTTGTGCTAAATCCCAACTAGGAAAAGTATTTGTCGAATATCTTTGGTGAAAAATAGCAAATCTAGATATAAATCTCTTATCCATTAAATCTGGATAAAATTCTGATAAAGCCTCAGCCAAAAACATGCCCTTGTAAACTATGGATCTTGAGCTCAAGGAACAAATATAAAAATCTTTTAGACTTAACAAATTTGATTGTTTTTCTATTCTCTTTCTAGCAACAAACAAATCTCTCTCGAGATCATCTTCCTTTAAATTTTTGTTGTTCGATTTAAAGATTAGTTGAACAATTTCTGGTCTATTACTTTCTGCCTTTTTTCCTAAAACCTTTGTATTTATTGGCACCTGTCGCCACCTATAAATATAATAGTTTCTACTTAATAGTTCGTTTTCCACTAAGGTCTTGCATTTTTCTTGGGAAACATAATCGTTTCTTGGTAAAAAAATCATACCAATACAAATTGTACCCTCGTGATGCTGCCGGCCCGCGTTTTCGATTCTTTCAACAAAAAAATCTTTTGGTATTTCTATATGAATTCCAGCCCCGTCTCCTGTTTTGCCATCAGCATCAACGGCTCCACGGTGCCAGACTGCTTTAAGAGCTTGTATGCCAAACTCAACAACTTTTCTTGATTTTTTTCCATCTGTAGAGGCTACGAACCCGACTCCACAAGCATCATGCTCATATTTAGGATTATAAACATTTTCTTGGGTTAATTTTATAAGATTTCTTTTATACAATTCCATTTATGCTGCCTTTGTTTTGCTTAATTTTTTATTTTCTAAATATTTTTGTATGGACATAGCTGCATCCCTGCCATCTCTGATAGCCCAAACAACCAAAGATGCCCCTCTAACTATATCTCCTGCTGCAAAAATTCCATCAATATTTGTTTGCATAGTTTTTAAATTTATTTTTATTGTTCCCCATTTAGAAATTTCGAGATTTGGACAATTAAAAAGTTTAGGCAAATTTTCGGGATCAAAGCCAAGAGCCTTTATTGCCATATCTGTCTTTATCTCAAAATCTGAGTTTGAAATAACTTCTGGTTTTTCTCTTCCAGATGAATCGGGTTTACCTAATTGCATTTTTTCAGCTATCAATAATGATACATTTTCTGGACCAACAAATTTTTTCGGATTTGACAACCAAATAAATTCAACGCCTTCTTCTTCTGCATTATAAACTTCTCTGGCAGAACCTGGCATATTTTTTCTATCTCTTCTATAAAGACATTTAACTGATTTTGCTTTTTGCCTTACTGCTGTTCTTACACAATCCATTGCTGTATCTCCACCTCCTATAACAACAACATTTTTATTTTCAGCATCAAGCATACCATTATCAAATTTTTCGACTTTATCTCCTAAACCTTTTCGATTAGAAGCAGCTAAAAATTCCATGGCAGGAAAAATATTTTTCAAATTATTTCCGGATATATTAATTTCTCTGGGTTTATACACTCCAGTAGCTATAAGAATCGCATCGTGTTCTTTTTTTAATTCTTCAATTGTTATATTTTTTCCAATTTCGCAATTTTGTTTAAATTTTATCCCGCTATCCTTTAAAAGATTTGTTCGTCGCTCAACAACAAATTTTTCTAGTTTAAAATTGGGTATTCCATAAATTAATAACCCGCCGGCTCTATCGTATCGGTCATAAATTGTTATTTTATAACCTGATTTTCTCAATTCTTCTGCACACGCCAAACCAGCTGGTCCAGCTCCAATAATGCCAACAGACTGATCAATTTCTTTTAAAATTTTAATGGGTTTAATCCATCCTTTTTCCCAAGCTGTATCAGTAATATATTTTTCGACAGAGCCGATGGTAACTGTTCCATGTCCCGATTGTTCTATAACGCAATTTCCCTCACACAAACGATCTTGCGGACAAATTCGTCCACAAATTTCAGGCATATTGTTTGTGCTGTGAGCAAGCTCGTTGGCTTCTTTAATCCTTCCTTCTGCGGTTAACTTTAACCAATCAGGAATATTATTATGCAAAGGACAGTGAATCTGGCAAAATGGGACACCACATTGAGAACATCTGCTGGATTGCTCTTTAGCTTTTTCATAAATAAATTGATCATAAATTTCTCTAAAATCATCTAATCTATTATCAGCCTGCCTCTTGTTTGGCGTCTGTTGATCTAGTTCAGTAAATTTTAACATCTTTTCGTGCATAAATTTCTACCTGCAATCATTGCTTTTATATCAATATAAATAAGGCTAAAAGCGTTTTTAGGACAGTAATTATGACCTAAAATTTAAAAAATATAGGAATTTATTGGTTTATATTGCATATCTGCTATGCAATATAGTGTTTTATGCTTTCTTCAGTTGAAATTTTAATTCTTTCGATAATACAGGGCATTTTCGAATTTTTGCCAGTAAGTTCTGCCGCTCATTTAATTTTAATTTCAAAATTTTATGTCTTCGTTAATCAGAGTTTATTAATTGACATATGCTTGCACCTGGGATCTTTGCTAGCAATTATATTTTACTTCAGAAATGATTTATTTAATTTTATAAAAAATAAAAATTTTTTAATTAAAATCTTAATAGGAACAATTCCAATAATTCCTGCTGGTTATATACTCTACCAGACTGGATTAATTGATAAATTAAGAAATTTAGAGGTTATAGGATGGACAAGTTTATTATTCGGAATACTTTTATACTTCAGTGACAAATCTAAAATTTTAAATAAAATAGAGACAAATTTCACAAATAAATCAGCAATTTTTATTGGATTGTTTCAGGTACTAGCTTTAATACCTGGGGTAAGTAGATCTGGTATTACTATAACTTCAGCAAGGCTTTTGGGATTCAATCGATTTGACTCAGCAAAAATTTCATTTTTTCTATCCATTCCAACTCTAGCTGCTGCTAGTATTTTAGGTATTTATAATATTTACAAAGAAGGTAGTGCAGAATTAAATTTTTTGGCCATTGTTGCTGTAATTTTTTCATTTATTTTTTCTTATATCACAATTTCTCTTTTTTTAAATTTTATACAAAAATTTAGTTTAAATATATTTATATTTTATAGGATAATTATTTCGATTGTTATATTAGCAGTAATTTATCTATAATTTTTTTCGTAAATAGGAGCAATTTGAGATAATAAAACTCCCATAAGTATTAGCGTACAACCAAGAATATTATTGAAACCTAGTATTTGATTTAGAATAATCCAAGCTGATATTGCAGCAACCGCACCTTCGAGTGACATTACTATTGCAGCTGGTGCAGCTGGAATATTTTTTTGACCAAAGAGTTGTAAAGCAAATGCAGCTCCTCCTGATAGGATTCCAGCATATAATATCTCTATTATTTCTAATTTTATTTTTGAAAAATTTATTTCTTCAAATATAATTACTAATACTAAGGATAGACCAGCTACTATTAAATTTTGTATCAGTGCAATAAAAAAAGGTAAATCAAACTTTTTTATTATTTTTCCTATATAAATTATATGTAGCGCCCAAAATAACGAACCTATCAAAACTAATCCGTCTCCAAATCTAACGCTAACATCATTAATATCGCTTAATAAAAAACCTCCAACTACACAAGCTAGTACCGACGGCCATATTGACCAATGTAATTTTTCAGAAAATAAAAAGTATAAAATAATTGGCACCATTGGCACATAAAAAATCGTAAAAAAGGCTGAATTGGCAACATCAGTGTAAAGCAGTGATACTTGTTGAAGGACACATCCCAAAAATAAAAATATACCGACTGGTATTATCAGTTTATAAAATTCATTTACATTTTTTATTTGTAAATTTATTTTTTTTCTCTCAAAAAGAAAAACAAACGGTAAAACGGCTAAAAAACCCACTAAAAATCTGGCTCCATTAAATGTGAATGGACCAATATTATCCATTCCAGTGTCCTGAGCTATAAATGTTGTTCCCCAAATTAGAGTACAACTTACTAAGCAAATAAACGAGATTGTTTTTTTCATGATGTGAAAATTATACAGCTAATTTGTAAGCAAAATCTTTTCCTAGACTTTCCTTGAGATGAACACAAAAACGAGCACCTTCGGCACCATCAATAACTCTATGATCATATGACAATGATAAAGGAAGCATAATTCTATTTTCATATCTGCCCTCTATAAACACTTGCTTAGTTTCTGCCTTGCCAATACCAAGAATAGCAACTTCAGGTTGGTTAATTATAGGGGTAAAAAAACTACCTCCAATACTTCCTAGACTTGAAATTGTCATTGATCCACCAAAAAATTCCTTTTTATCAATTTTTAGATCTTTACAAAGTTTAGAAATTTTTTTTAA
>CEUZ01292218.1_pt1 | contig 12543 bp, 9 predicted proteins | sample 361511 | NCBI WGS metagenome assembly CEUZ01 (sample SAMEA2622822, study PRJEB7988) | marine metagenome | biome: marine biome (ENVO:00000447); feature: surface water layer (ENVO:00002042); material: "saline water (ENVO:00002010), including plankton (ENVO:xxxxxxxx)" | depth 5 m
ATCTATCAAATAAATATATTTTTTTAACAATATCTTTAGTTTCACTTCCAAAACAACCAGCATTCATTTTTATTGCACCTCCAACACTGCCAGGTATGCCTGAAAAAAATTCAAATCCGCCAATAGAATTGTTTAAGGCATATTTGGATAAATTACTATCTAGAATAGCTGATCCAGCTTTTATTAAGTTTTGTTCACTATCTAAAGTATTAAATCCTTTTCCTAATTTTAAGATTAAACCTTTGAAACCGCCGTCTCTTATTAAAATGTTAGATCCTGCTCCAATAACAACCAAAGGTAATGATTTATCAAGATTTTGTAATATAATTTTTAATTCTTCTTCATCAAAAACCAAACAAAATAATTCTGCCTTACCTCCAGTTTTAAACCATGTGTAATTACATATATTATAATTAAAATAAAATTTGCTTTTAAGTTTTTTTGAAAGCAATTTAAAATTATTTAACACTTAATCTTTCCATTAATTCATAAGCCCATTGAGAGATTGATCCTGCTCCCATAAAAATAATTAAATTTTCTTTAACAAAAAATGGAGAAAGTACTGATTCCAGTTTTTTTAATTTGGGTAAATAAATGATATTTTTTCCACCTTTTTTTATTATATCTTTTACTAATTTTGAAGAATTAATATTTTTGATAGGTTGCTCTCCTGCAGGATAAATTTCACTAACAAATAAATAATCAACTTTCTTTAAAATATTAATGAAATCATCATATAAATATTGAGTTCTAGAAAATCTATGAGGCTGAAAAATTACTATTATTTTATTTTTTTTAATTTGTTTAGCTATCTCAAAAGTTGCTTCAATTTCTGCAGGATGATGAGCATAATCATCGTAAATGTTTGCTTTATTTATTTTTCCTAAATAAGTAAATCTTCTTTTTACTCCTTTAAAATCGAAAAGGCCTTTAGTTATTTTTCTTATAGGTAGCTGTAATAATAAACTAACTCCAATAGAAGCTGTTGCATTAAGAATATTATGTTTACCTAAAAGTTTTGTTTTAAATTCATATTTATGTTTATAGGACGCAAAGGTATTCTTTTTAATTTTAATGGAAAAAATTGAATAATTTTTTTTAATAAATATATCAACAATATTTAAATCTGCATTTTTTTTATTAATACCATATGTTATAATTTTTCTAGTTTTAATTTTTTTTGCAAGTTTACTAGAATTTTTGTCTTCTAAACAAATTATTGATGTTCCATAAAAAGGAACGTTTGTAACAAATTGTTCAAAAGATGATATTAAATTTTTGAAAGACTTATAATAATCTAAATGCTCTTCATCAATATTTGTAATAATATTAATTTCGTGAGGTAGTCTTAAAAATGATCCGTCACTTTCATCAGCTTCAACTACAATCCATTTGCCAAAACCAAAACGATTATTGCTTGAAAAAGCATTGATTATACCTCCATTAACTATGGTAGGATCTTTCTTACAATAATGCAAGATTGAGCCTACAATACTAGTTGTGGTTGTTTTTCCATGAGATCCTGCAATAGCAATCGCCCTTTTGTTTCTCATCAATTCTGCTAACATATCTGCTCTAGAAACTATAGGTATAGATTTTTTTTTAGCAGCCTGCAGTTCTACATTATTTTTTTTTATTGCTGATGAAAAAACTACAGCCTTAACTCCAATAATATTTTTGGAATTATGTTTAAAAAATATTTTAATATTCTTTTTTAAAAGTCTTTTTATATTTTGATTTAAATTAAGATCACTTCCCTGAACTTTATAACCTAAATTAAACATTAATTCAGCAATACCTGACATGCCAATACCTCCTATGCCTATAAAGTGAATAATGTTATTTTTATTATATTTTAATTGATTCATTTATATTTTTTAAAATAATTTCATTACTATTAAGTATTTTAATTTTTTTTAAATTATTTATTAAATTTATTTGCTTTTTAAAATCAATAATTAATTTGATTATAACAGATAAAGCTTTGTCTGAATTTAAATCTTTTTGTTCAATCAAAATAGCTGCATTTTTCTTATTTAAAGATTCTGCATTATAATATTGATGATTATAAGAAGATTGAGGTAATGGAATAAAAATTGTTGGTATTTGTGATATAATTACATCATTAACTGTACCCGCACCTGATCTTGCAATTAATATGTCAGTTTTAGATAATTTTTTATTAAAATTATCAAAAAAATTTTGAATTTCGTATTCATTAAACAGATCATTTAAATGTTTATTGATTTCTTTTTCACAATATTTTGGACATTGAATAGATAAATGTATTTGATTTAAAATATTCTTTGGAAATTTATAAAATAAATCAATTAATGTTTTATTTAAACTAACTGCTCCTTGACTTCCTCCACAAACAAAAATTCTTATCTTTTTATTATTTTTTATAAAATTAATATTTCTTTTTTTTAATATCATTTTAAAGTCAAAAGGTAATCCAACATATTTAGTTTTGCTATAATATTTTTTTTTAAGTCTTTGTGTATTCTCATAATTTAAAAATATTTTATTAGCAAATGGAGCAAATAAATTATTTACTTTTCCCATAATTGAATTTTGTTCATGTAAAAAAAATTTACAAAACCCAAAAAAATTCAAAAAAAACAAAACAGATAAAGGGATAAAAGTGGCATAACTACCAAAAGAAATACATGCTTTGGGTTGTATTTTTAAAATATGTTTAAAAGATTGTAAAAAACCAAATAACATTAAAAATATTGATCTAATTTTTCCAAAAAAATTAACTGAAAAATGTGAAGAATTTATAATTACAACTTTCCCTTTAAATAAAGATGTATATTTGTATCCTCTTGCATCAACAAAAAGGTAACAATTATATCCTTTATCTATAACAAAATTGCCAAATCTAACTGCAGGAATTACATGACCTCCAGTTCCTCCAGAAAGAATCAAATAATTTTTTTTATTCATTTAATGTCTTTTTAGTTAATGATATTAAAAATCCAAATAATATTGCTGTTGCCAGCATAGAAGAGCCCCCATAACTTATAAATGGTAAAGTCATTCCAGTTGTTGGTATTAAATCTATAGCACATAAAATATTAATTAATGCTTGCAAGCCAAAAGAGCTAGTAAGTCCAATAATAGCAATGATAATATATGAATTTTGTATTTGTAATAATTTCAAAAGTGTACGAATAATAATTAATAAAAATAACAAAACAATTATACAACAAACGACAAAACCTAATTCTTCTCCAGCAACCGCAAAAATAAAATCAGTATGTGCCTCTGGTAATTTTTCTTTTAATATGCCTTGGCCCGGTCCTTTACCAAATAATCCCCCTGATTTGAAAGCATTTAAACTTTTAGATATTTGGTAACTTGCATTTGAATCGAAAAACATTTCAACCCTTAATTGAACATGATCAAACATAAAATATGATAATAGAGATAATAATATTAATAAAAAAATAGAAATTATAATAAAATTAAGTGATAACCCAGCTATAAACAATTGACAAAAAAAAGAAATGGCAAATAGCATTGTCATGCCAAAATCTGGCTGCAAAATAAGCAAAGTTGTTAAAAAAAGAAATGATGAAAAAACTATATACAAAGAAATTTTTTTATTTTCTATTCCTTTGCTTAAAAACCAAGCACTTATTATCAAAAAAAAAGGTTTTAAAAACTCTGAAGGTTGTAAGCTTAAACTACTTATTTTAATCCATCTTTTTGCACCATTAACTTCATAACTCATTAAAAGAACTATAATCATTAATACACTAGTTATAACTAATCCCAACAAAGCTAATCTTCTTATTGTTTTTGGTTTAAGAAAAGATAAGTATAAGATAATAAATATTGAAAACATTGCATAAAATAAATGTTTCTGAATTAAAAAAAAAGAATCATTAATTGAGAAAGACAATAAAGTTCCAATTATCAATAAAGAAATGATTGCTATAAAATTAAATTGATCAATATTTTTCCACCAATTTTTTATTAAAATATTCATTTTTTTCTAAATTTTTTCATGATAATTTTTTTAAAGTAATTTCCTCTATCCTCAAAATTTTTAAATTGATCAAATGATGAACATGCTGGGGCTAATAAAATGGTTATTTTTGAGTTATTATTAGGTAATAATTTTACAATTTCATTAACTGCTGAATCTAAAGTAAAACATTTATAAGAATCAAAGTATTTTGATAGTTGATTATAAATTTTATCTGTAGATTCCCCAATAATAAAACACTTTAAAATATTTTCTTTAACATTTTTCATTATTGTAAAATTTTTATCTTTAATTCTTCCTCCCAAAATCAAAAAAACATTTTTAAATTCATTTATTGAATTTATTGAAGACTCTATATTTGTAGCTTTACTATTATTGATAATTAAATATTTTTTATCTTCATAAATGCATTCAGATCTATGTGGAAGTCCTTTAAACTTTTTAATTACACTAAGAAAATTATTATAATTTAATTTTAAAATTTTACTAACCATATAAGTAACTAAAATATTTTGTTTATTAAAATTACCGTATAATGATTTATTATTATGATTAATTAAATGTGACTTATTATCAAAAAAATTATCATAAATAATATTATCTAAAAACGAAACTCCTTTATTTATTTTTTTGTTTATTGAAAATGGTATTAATCTTATTTTCATTTTGTAAGTATCATAAATTTTTTTACAAAAAGAATCATCAACAGAAATTAATCCATATCCATTTTTTTTAATATTAAATATTTTTTCTTTAGCTTTGATATATTCTTGAATATTTTTATATCTATCTTGATGATCTTTAGAAATATTTAATAATATAGAAATATAAGATTTAAAAGATGGAGCAGATTCAAGCTGATATGAACTTAACTCAATAATATGATTTTTAGTATTAATATTATTATTATAAAAATCCATTAATGGAATGCCGATATTGCCCCCAAGAAAATTATCTAAAGAATTTGATTCTAGCATTTTACTTATTAATTTTACTGTTGTAGATTTTCCATTTGTTCCAGTAATTGCTATAATCCTATTTTTTTTATTTAACTGAGAGTATAATTCCAGATCTCTATATAATTCGGTATTAAAATTTTTTGATTTTAGCAAAAAAGTATTATTTAAATTAATTCCTGGACTTATGTATGCTTCAGATACTAGTGACCAATCTAGGTCTTTCGGATGTACGAATTTAGTATTTTTATATTTTGTCGAGATTTTTTTTCTTATATTTTTTTCGTCATCCCATGCTAAAAATGAAATTTTATTATTAAAAAAATATTTTAAAACTGATAAACCGCTTATATTTAACCCATAAATATATTTCATAGCAAGGCAAAACCGTTCAATTTATCTTATTTTCAATGTTGCTAAACCAATTAAAGCTAAAACAATAGTAATAATCCAAAATCTAATAACTATTGTTGATTCTGCCCATCCTTTTTTTTCAAAATGATGGTGTAAAGGAGCCATTTTAAAAATTCTTCTGCCTGTTAATTTAAAACTTAGAATTTGTACAATTACAGATAAAGTTTCGAGAACAAATAAGCCGCCTATTATGGCTAAAACAATTTCATGTTTAGTAATTAAAGAAAGTGAACCTAATGTTCCTCCCATAGATAGTGAGCCCGTGTCTCCCATAAATACTTTAGCGGGGGGTGCATTAAACCATAAAAATCCTAGTGCTGCACCTACTAAGGCACCACACATAACCGCTAACTCACCACTACCAGGAATAAAAGTTATCTGTAAGTAATTCGCAAAAACCAAATTTCCACAAAAATAGGAAATAAATGCAAAAGAGGAAGCTACTATAAGAACAGGAACTATTGCTAATCCATCTAATCCATCAGTTAAATTAACAGCATTAGCAGAACCAATAATCAAAAAAATTCCAAATGGAAAAAAAAATAATCCTAAATCAATAAAGAAATTTTTAAAAAAAGGAAAATTAACAGTCGATCTTAAATCTTGAGGTAGATAATAAGAAATTAAATAAATAATAATAAAAGCAAATATTATTTGAAAAAAAATTCTAGTAGAGACTTTTAAGCCATCACTATTTTGTGATCTAGTTTTTTTAAAATCATCGAAGATTCCTATTAAACCAAATGAAAAAGTAGAAAAAAGTGTAATCCAAACAAATATATTTTTTAAATCTGACCAGATAATAAACGAAATAAGTATACTACTCAAAATTAAGATTCCTCCCATTGTAGGAGTGCCAGCCTTTTCAATAATATGTCTTGCTGGACCGTCAGATCTAATAGGTTGTCCTTTAGGTTGAAAAGATGATAAAAAATTTATTATAGTTTGTCCGAAAATAAGTGAAAAAAATAGTGCAGTTAAAATTGCACCTCCAGTTCGAAAACTAATATAAGTAAATAAATTTAAAAAACTGTAATAATTTGTATAATTTTCTGCAATATATACTAACAACGAATTTACCTTTTTTCTAAAATAATATTAACCATTTTATTAACATAAGATGCATTGGAACCTTTAGCTAAAATTATGTCATTTTTTTGTATATTATTTTGTAAAAATTGAATAATTTTTTTTTCGTTTTTCAAATAAAAGACATTTTTTCCTAATAATCTTATATTTGATAAAATATCTTTATAAATTTCTCCACAAAAAATTATAATATCAAATTCCTTTTTTAAAACATTGATAGCTATATTTTTGTGAAAAAATAATGTTTTTTTGCCGAGTTCTAACATTTCACCAATTATTATTATTTTTCTATTCAAAAAACTAATTTTATAATCATCAAAATAACTAATACTATTTAACATAGATGTAGGACTAGCATTATAACTTTCATTAATTAATTTTATTTTTTGATTATTTAAATAAACTAAATGATGTGATCCTCTTCCTTCTGCAATTGGAATTTTATTTATTTTATAAGAAAAATTTTTCATAGACAAATTGTTAAAGTCAAAAATTATTAAAGGAATAGTAAGATTTAGTATTTGATGGTCAAATAAATTTGAAGTTTTAAAAGAAAAATTTTTTTTTGGACAATTGTAATATAATTTTAATGAATTATTATTTATTTTTTCAATTTTTTTTACGTAATAATTTGATTTAATATTATTTCCATAGGTTAAAATATTTTTTATTTTGCATTTTCTAGCGATTTTTTTTAAAAAAAATTCATCTTGATTTGAATTTGGTAAAATTACTAAATTAATATTTTTATTAAATTTTGGATTAAAAATATCAGATTTTTCAATTGCAATATTTCTAGTATTTTGAAAATTATCTAAGTGAGTAGGATTAATATTTGTAATAATCACCTGTTCAGGCAATACTAAAGATGTTAATTTTTTAATTTCACCAAAATTATTTGTTCCAATTTCAAAAATTGAATATTTTGATTTAATATTCATATTAATCATAGAAATTAAGACTCCCAAATAATTATTGTAACTTTTTATTGATGATGAAACTATTCCTTGCTTGGCTAAAAAATGATTTAAGTATTCTTTAACACTAGTTTTTCCTACACTTCCCGTTATAGCAATCACATTACCTTTAAATAAATTTCTTTTTTTTACAGCAATATATTCTAAGAAATTAAAAATATTTTTAACATCTAAAATTTTTTTATTATAATTTTTAATTTTTTTATCTGTAATAACAAATTTTGCTCCATTCTTTATTGCATCTTTAATATATTTATTTCCATGAACAGAAGATCCTTTTAAAGCACAAAAAATATCTCCTTTTTTAATATTTTGACTATTAATTTTAATTTTTTTATGATTTGAAATTAAGTAATTTATTACTTTATATTCCAAATTATTATTTATTTTTTTTAAAATATTTTTTGCAATTATATAATCATCAAAAAAGATATTTTTTTTCTTAACAATTTGCTTATTTTCGTGCCCTTTTCCGGCTATGATCAAAATATCTTTTGGATCTATATCTTTAATGGCAAATTCAATAGCCTCACTTCTATTTCCAATATTATAAGCACGAGAACAATGTTTATGAATTTGATTTCTAATTAATTTAGGATTTTCATTTCTTGGATTATCATCGGTAATATATACTTTATTTGCATATTTATTAGCAATTTTACCCATTTCAGACCTTTTACTTTTATCTCTGTTTCCACCACAACCAAAGACGATGCTTGGTTTAATATTATTTTTTTCATTACATAATATATTTTTTAATGCATCTGGAGTATGTGCATAATCAACAAATATTTTTGCACCATTTTCTATTTTTTTTACCAATTGAACTCTGCCTTTAGGTGTTTTAATTTTTTCAAGAAATTTTATTATTTCTTTAATTTCAAAACCAACGGGCAATAAACATGATATTGCACAAGAAAGATTTTCTAACTCAAAGTTATAAGTGGTTTTATAATTTGTTAAATAAATTTTAGAATTAATTTTTATTATAGTTTTTTTATTATTAATACTACAATTAACATTACTTTTATTTTTACCATAAGTTATAAATTTAATTTTCTTTTTTTTTAATTTTTCTTTTAATAAATTTATTCCTTCTATATTGTCATTAAGAATGGCAGTGCCATCTTTATTTAGATATTTTAAAAAAAGTTGAAATTTTGTATTTTTATATTGTTTAAATGTTTTGTGATAATCTAAATGATCTTGTGTAACATTTGTTATAGCTGCAATATTAATTGGCAAATTTTTAATTCTATTTTTTGAAATTCCATGACTTGAAGCTTCAAATATAAATATTTTATTATTTTTTAATTTAGTAAATGAAAATTGATGAATTTCTTCTTTTTCAGGAGTAGTTAAAAAAGAATCATTTAATTTTTTTAAATTATCAAAATAACCTAGTGTACCTAGTGATTTTATATTTTGTTTTAAAAGTTTCAAAATATTACTAATTAACCAAACAACTGAAGTTTTACCATTAGTTCCAGTTATAGCTATTACTTTTTTAGGTGGATTGGGCGCCAACTTATTAAGTATTTCATCTACTTTTTTATCTAAATTTGTCTTTATTAATTGAGGAGTTTGAATATTCTTTATTCTCTTATTTGTTAAAATTAAAACAACTCCCTTTTTTATTGCTTCTTTAATATATTTTTCTTTAATTTCTTTTTTAAAATCTGTTACAAAAATTGAATTATTTTTAACTAATTTAGAATTAGAAGTTATATATTTTATTTTCTGTTTTTTTTTAAATAAATTTATCTGTTTTGCGCTAATGATATCAGAGAGTAGCATTAGTTTCTAACGGTAAGTTTATGTGATTATTTGCTTTTAATTTATTTAAATTTTCAGCAGGGGGTATGCCTAAAATATTTATAATTCTAATAATTATATTTTTAACCAATGGAGCTGCTACCCATCCCCCAGTATTATTAAAATATGTCTCTTTTATTTTTTTAGGATTCATAACCATAGCTAATACTAAATATTGAGGATCTTTTATTGGAAATACGCTTATAAATGAGGCTAAATTTGAATTTTCACTATAACTACCGTCCATTAATTGCTCTGCTGTTCCAGTCTTGCCACCTAAATCATAACCATCTATTTTTGCATTTGGACCAGTATATTTTGATTCTAATATTACAGATCTTAATAATCTTTTGATATTGTTTGAAGTTTCTAAACTTATTACTCTATTATTCTTTATATGATTATTGTTTTTAATCAAAGTTGCTGTAGTTTTAAATCCTCCATTAACCATAGAAGCATATGCTTGACAGAGATGTAAAGGTGTTATAGCAAATCCATGTCCATATCCTATTGTCATAGTCTCTATTTCTTTCCAGTGATTAGGAGGTAATGGTTTTTGTGTTTCATTAATTTCAAGATTTATTTTTTCAAAAAAACCTAATTTTTTAAAATATTCTAATTGAACATCTTTTCCTATTTTTTTTGCTATTTTAGCAGCTCCAATATTTGATGAAACTACAATTATATCTTTAACACTTAATTTACCATCATAAGGCTTATGATCATTAATAGTATACTTACCTATTTTAATTGGTTTTGAAACATCTACTAACATATCTAAATCAATTAAATTTTTATCAAGTCCCATAGCCATAGTTATCGGTTTAAAAGTAGATCCCATTTCAAAAACACCTTGGGTAGAATGATTAAACTGATATTTAGTCAATAATTTGTCACGATAGTTTGGATCAAAGTCAGGATAATTTACCAGCGAAAGTATTTCACCTGTATTAATCTTCATAACAATTGCTAGACCAGATTCCGCTGAAAATTTATTAATATTCATAATTAATTCATTTCTAGTAGCATCTTGAATTCTAACATCTATGCTCATATTTACATTATGGCCTAAAATTAATTTTTCTTGTAAGCCCCTTTCTATTCCGCTCATGGCTTTTCCATCAATATTACTATAACCCACTATGTGAGATGTAATTTCTCTATATGGATAAACTCTTTTTTTCTCTGGTTTTGTTTGTAAACCTATTTCTCCTAAATTAATTATCTCTTGATGTTCTCTTGGCGTAATATTTCTTTTAATCCAAACAAAGTTTACATCTTTCATTAATTTTAATTTTATATTTTCTTCTGACATATTTAAAATTTTTGAAAGTTTATTAGATAAGAGAGTAAGTTTTTTTATTTTTTTAGGATGGGCAAACAAAGAATAAGATTCAATTGTACTAGCCAATAAAATACCATTACGATCATATATTTTTCCACGCTTTTCTATATCTTCAGGATTTTTTGAAAGAATAACTTGTTCTTTGTTAAAATAATTAGAAAAAATCATTAAATTAAAAATTTGAATAAAGATTAGTGAATAAAAAATTAAAAAAATAGTAATAGAAAAAAATACTCTTTTATGTATATTTTTTAAAGCATCGCTATCAAATATTATAAATCTTTTATTTGACATTTTTAGAATTAATTTGAATTAACCTTAAAAACACGACTTAAATTTTTTATATTTGTATCTTTTAGATCAACAATATTTATATCTTTTTCTTTAATATATTTATTAGAAAAATATACACTTTCTAATTTTTTAAGATATTCATGATTCAAATGAGCAGCAAACTCTAATTCATTAATTTTAATTTGTTTTTCTGCTGAATTTATTTTTAATTGTATTACTTCTATTTCTTTTTCTAATGGACGTGTTAAACCTGTATAGTAATAAGAAGTTAATATTACAATTAAACTTAAAAAAATAAAAAGTATTCCTAGGTTATAATATTTCATTATTTTTTTATAAACATAGTTTTTCAGCTACCCGGAGTTTAGCAGAACGAGATCGAGGATTAATATCCAACTCTTTCGTTTTTGGTCTCAAAGGTTTTTTGGTGATTAATTTTAAGGTGATTGGACCTTCATGCTTTAACTCCGGGTAATGGCGGGAGGAACGCCACTGTTTACCACTTTTGTGGTTGAAACAATCTTTCACAATCTTATCTTCTAAGCTTTGGAAAGAAACTACTAATAATTTTCCTTTAGGTGCTAATAATTTTTCAGATTTTTCTAATGCTTTCTTTAATTCATTTAATTCATCGTTAATAAATATTCTTAAAGCTTGAAAAGTCCTGGATGCGGGATTAATTTTAAATTTTTTTGAATTATATAAAGGTATGGATTTGTTTATAATTTTGACTAAGTCTAAAGTTGTTTTGATAAAATCAACTTTTCTATGTTCTATTATTCTTTTCGCAATTTTTTTTGCATATCTTTCTTCTCCATAATTATAAATTATATCTTCAATTGTTTTTTGAGAATATTTATTAACTATGTCAGAGGCTAAAATATTACTATTCCCCATTCTCATATCTAAGGGACCATCTTTTTCGAAAGAAAAACCTCTAGTAGAATCGTTTAACTGATTAGAGGATAAACCTAAATCAAAAATAATTATATCAAATTTTAATAAATTGTTTTTATTTGATAAAGATTTTTCTATTAGTTTATCTATATCACTAAAACAACCATTAACTAAATTAAATTTTTGTTGATATTTATTTTCAAGATCTTTAGCAAAAATTTTTGATATAGGATCTCTATCTATTGCTACTAATTTGTTAACTTTACATAATTTTAAGATTGAATGAGAATATCCACCGCCGCCAAAAGTTGCATCAATAACATTTATTTTTTTATCTTTAGGAATAAATTCAACTATTTGTTCCAACATGACTGGTATGTGTTTATTTTTTATTTTATTATTCATTGCTTCTACTTATTAATATTGATCCAAGAGTTTTCTTTTTATCAATAATTCTTTGACGAGACTTCTCTTGATGTTTTAAAGCAGCAGCAGGTGCCCATAGCTGAAAGTAATGTCCTTGACCGATAAATGTTACTTCATCAATGATATTTGAGTATTCTTTTAAAAAATCAGGAATTAAGAATCTTCCCTCTTTATCCAAACTTGTTGGAACGGTCTCAGAAAAGATAGATGTAGAAAAATCATCTTGATCATCAGAAAATATGTCTAACTGATCAATTCTTTCAGCAATTTTGTTGATTCGCATATAACTACATCCATCAACAGCAGAGTATTTTAGAGATTTAAAAAGAATTA
>CEUZ01085328.1_pt1 | contig 12537 bp, 12 predicted proteins | sample 361511 | NCBI WGS metagenome assembly CEUZ01 (sample SAMEA2622822, study PRJEB7988) | marine metagenome | biome: marine biome (ENVO:00000447); feature: surface water layer (ENVO:00002042); material: "saline water (ENVO:00002010), including plankton (ENVO:xxxxxxxx)" | depth 5 m
GTCATTGCTAGTTGAGACCAACTTTCAGGATCAGAATCATGTACAAATTTAGTTAGAGCAATTGAAGTTTTTACATCACTGTAAGCATCATGAGCAAACTCTACAGGAAGGTTGTTTAATTCAGCTAATTTTTCTAGACGAAAACTTGGATTACCTCTTTCTGTAAGAGGTGTTTTAATAGCAGAGGGATTTATAGCATATAATGCTCTTGCTAAATTAAGTGTATCCCCTCTATTTTTTCTATCAATATAAGGAAAGAATAAATTATTAAATAAATTGTATTCCAAAACCGTGCTATCAAATGAAATTATATTATGTCCGATGAAAACTAAATTATTGTTTTCTTTTTTCCATTCCTCAAATTGATTATTAATCATTGATATTAATTCATAAGATGAATGTCTAGCTTGTAAAGACTCTCTTATACCTTGCTGAGTAGTTAGCAATGCTCCTGGTTGAGCTATAATTGAAGTTCGTGGTCTACAAAATTCGTTCATGTTCTGATTGGTAGGTTGAAGTTGTTCATCTACTACTATTGCAGCTATCTGAAGTATTTGTTCCCATTTGGGAGTGCTTCCAAAAGCCTTAGGATGTTCTTTCTTTCCGGCTCCTGATGTTTCTAAATCCCAGAAGACTTGTTTATTAGCAATTAAATTATTTGGCATTGTCGATAAAAAATATTTAAATGCAAAATAGACTACTTATCTCTTTGTACCCAATAAAAATGGTAAAAAGCAGTTGCTGCTATAGCGACAAATAACGATATAAAGGCAATATATATGACTACTTTAATTGCCCAATATAAAGCTGCGATTCCAAGACCAATAACTGTAATGCCAGCCCAAAAATAAAGTAATCTTTCAAGAAATAGTTTCATATAAAAATTGCTTTCTATAATAAATCATCAATTTCACTACGTAAAGGCATAGACTTAGCTGTTCCAATTTTAGTCGTTGAAAGACCTGCCGTTGCATTGGCAAAAATTATAGATTCTTTAATACTCTTACCTTCAGTTAAAGCTACTGCAAATCCCGCATTAAAAGCATCACCGGCCCCTGTAGTATCTATTACTTTGTCTCCTAAATTAATTGCGTCAACGTGAAAGTGTTCATTGCTATTAGCATAATAGGCTCCTTTTTCACCTAATGTAATAACTACATTCTTTATACCCATATCCAATAATTTTTCTGCAGCTTGCTTTGCATCGTCTTTACTTTCTACTTTTTGTTTAACAAAAAAAGCTGTTTCTGTCTCATTAGGAGTAAAAAAATCTACTAGATGGAAGTTTTCTTGAGAGAATTCTGATGCAGGAGCAGGATTTAAAATAGTTGTAACATTGTTTTCTCTGGCTTTTTTAAGAGAGTAATACACAACTTCTACTGGAATTTCTAAATTAGTAAGAAATACTGATGAATTAGAAACTATATCCATGGAATTATTAAAATCCTCTTTAGTAATAGCTCCTCCAGCCCCTGTGACCACGCTAATTGCATTTTGACCTCGATTATTAACTATAATGCCGGCAGCACCTGTTGAGTGCTCTTTAGAAGTTATTACCCTAGAGTAATCAACTCCAGATTTATTATAAATTTCTTTTGCCATTTGACCAAATTGATCATCTCCTATTTTGGATATAAAATAGGTTTTAATTCCAGCTTTGGCCGCTGCAACTGCCTGATTAGATCCTTTGCCTCCTGGACCTATGATATATTCCTTTCCTATGACTGTTTCACCACTAACAGGAATTTCATCGCCAAAAAAAGCAAGATCTGCAACAAACACTCCTAATATACAAATATTTTTCATAACTAATAAATTATTTAACTTTATATCTAATTATTTTGCAATATGAAAGCCAGCTTTTTCATTAGACAATGTAATTGCGTCTAATAAATTTAAGTCCGCGGCAAGGGCTGCACATAATGTTCCTGCAAATACATCCCCTGCTCCATGCGTACTATTAACCTTAACATTTAACGCCGGAATATGAAAGGGAGAGTCATTCTTTTTGCAAGCTGTAACTCCCTTACCCCCAGAAGTAATAATGACAGTCTTATAAATATCTGAAAGTTTTTTTGATATATTTTTTGCCTCTTCAAGACTAGTTATTTTTTCTTGAGATAGATATTCGGCTTCAATTGTATTAACTATTAAAATATCTATATTATCAATCAATCTTGAAATGATTTTTTTTGGTGGAGATGCATTTAAACATACTTTTAATCCATTTAATTTAGCATTAGTCGCTGCAGCAATATTTGTATTTTCATCAATTTCATTTTGAATCATCAAAATTTTACAATTTTCCCAAATTTTTAAACTTTTAAATATTTCAGGTTTTATATGAAAATTTGCTCCTGAAACTATTACTGCTCCGTACTCACCTTCGCTATCAGAGAGGGCAACACTCATTCCAGAATTGTATTTATTATTAATTTGTATGTCATCAGTATTTACATTCGTTAAATTTATTTTATCCAACATATATTTTCCAAATGTATCATCTCCAACAACGCTTATTATTTTAGTAAAACACCCATACTCCGATGCAGCTATAGCTTGATTACCTCCTTTGCCTCCTAATTTTGGATACCAATCATTACCTACAACTATTTCTCCTGCTTTAGGTAAGTGCGAAGATTGAACAAAAATGTCATAATGCAAACTACCTACAACGATTACGCCCTTACTATTCATTTTTTAGAGAATCGAAAAAAATTTGTTGAGTAGTAATTGGATCTTGTATTTGTATTGATTCTGAGAATTTTTTATCCTTTAAAATACGGTGCGCTATTTTTAAAATTTTTTTAACAGTTTCTATGTTAGTTTGACATTCATTTACTGGATCAAGATCTGTAATATTAGGAAATGTATCAAAATATATTACACCATCATATCCATCTTGTATTATCTGATATAAAAACTCAACAGTTGCATGAAAATGGACTGATCCCACCATTAATCCATCATCTCTTTTCCCATATGCATCGTTAAGATGAACACCTAATAATTGCGATTTTTTTGAAACCATTGCGGCAGCAAAGGCAGGTTGTTCATTAGCATAAAGCAAATGTGCAAAATCTAATGTTACACCTAAGTTTTTTAAACCTATCTCGGATATTGCTAGAAGTGTTGATGTTAAATTTGGTAATAATGAATATGCTCTTGGTTCATTAGGTTTGTATTCAATGCTGATTTTACATTCTGGATCATGTAGTGCCACTTCATGTATTGCTTCTATTTCTTTTTGCCATAAATCTTTGTAATCTGCTTGAAAACTATAATCAAAACCATCTTGTCCAAGCCATAATGTCATTAGATTACATCCAGTTTCTCTAGCGCAATCAATACCGTTTTTTGTTAAATCTATGGCTTCCTGACGAATTTTTTTATCAGGATGAGTAAAAGCTCCGAGCTTAAAGGCAGGATTATCATAATATCTCATAGCCAATCCGTTAATGTTTAAGTCGCTATCCTTCAAGCAACTAATTATATCGAGAAAATTTTTTTTTGTGTGGTCAGGATAATTTAAATCAATATCAGTTAATCCTTTCACTGTGGCAGCTCTATTAATAAGATCAATTGTTTCAATAGTAGATTTTCCTTCCCAAAATAATTCAGGTTTAGATGAAAAGGAATTAAGTCTCGCTGCAAATCTACTTCCTAACATATATTTACTGATTTATTTCTTTTGGAACAGGTGACATAGGGTCAATAAGATTTTCTTTAATTAGTTTTTGCCAAAATTCAGGATTAATTTTATAATTAAAAAGATCAATATTTTCATTAATTTGTATTGGCCGATCCATTCCTAAAATCATTGTTGAAACAGCTTCATTGGCATTACAAAATTGCAAAGCTGCGGCTGCTATAGGTATATTAAATTCTTTGCACACTTTATCTATCTTAATATATTTTTCAGCAATATGACTAGGAATTTTACCATAGTCGTAGGTTGAATTTGATTCTATTCCTTTTGCTAGTATACCCGAATTAAATACTCCAGCAAGAATAATGCCAATATTTTTTTTTAGTGCCATAGGAAAAAAATTTTCAAGACCATCTTGTTCAAGTAAAGTATATCTACCTGCTAAAATCATACAATCAAAATCTCCCTCTTGAGCAAACCTAACACACATTTCTGTTTCATTAACGCCTACACCAATTGCTTGAATCATATTATCTTCTTTAAGTTTTGATATAGCTTTGTAAGCTCCATTCATTGCTGTTTTAAAATGTACTTCCATCTCATCACCGTGCGTCCATGTATCAACATCATGAATTAAACAGACATCTATTTTTGATATATTTAATCTCTCAAGTGATTGTTCAAATGATCTCATTACTCCATCATAGGTATAATCAATATTAGGAACAAAATTTAGTCCTCCTTTAAAAGCTCCTCTATTAATTTTATTTGGATCTTCAGGTGTTAAGTATCTACCTACTTTAGTGCTCAAAACTATTTCTTCGCGTTTAATTGACTTTAAAAAATTTCCAATTCTTACTTCACTCAAACCTGAGCCATAATAGGGGGAAGTGTCGTAAAAATTTAAGCCCTTTTTATAAGATTCTTTGAGTATTTCTTGACATAAACTATCATCAAGATTTTCAAAAAGATCTCCTATTGGCGCTCCTCCAAATCCAATTGAGGATATATTAATATTTGATTTTCCTAATTTTTTTTCATTAAACATATCGAATATTGATAATATTTGTGAATATTAATGAAAATTATTAATCATTTGTTAAAAAAATCAAGCTAATTATCCAATAAAGAAACTTGTTTTTTTTACTTTGTTAGAATAGTTTAAATTTAAACATATTTTTAGGAGGAAATATGAAAAAATCACTTTACGAATATGCGCTCAAACACGGGATGGATAGACGTAGCTTTGTTAAAGGGGCTGCTTCTGCTGGTGCTATAGCTGCTATGAGTGGAGGATTATCATCAGTTGCAACAAGTGCATTTGCTGATGGTCATTCTGAACTCAGAAAAGCTATTCTAAAAATTCCTGGAGTTGGAGCAGGTTCTCCTGGAGATGCTGAATTCCAAAAAGTTGGAGAAATGTGTCTTGGTGGAACTAAAGAAAGAGTAAAAGAAGGAGAATTTGCAGGTGTTGAACTAAACTTTATGGGTTTAGATTCATTTAACCTTCATAACATGCTTCACAGAGGTTTTTTGAAACCTTGGGAAAAATATACCGGAGCGAAAATTAATTGGATTGACTTGGCTCAAGCTGATTATAATGCAAGACTTCAGCAATCAATTGCTACTGGAACAGTAGATTTTGATATTCTCCAAGCAGGAGCTCCTTTTGAAGGGGATATATGTGGTAAAAAACTTACTTCTGAAATGCCTGGTTGGGTTGCTGAACAAATTGATTTAGCTGACTATGTTGGCTATCTTCAAGCTCCAACTGGAACATGGGATGGTAAAACATACCGTATTTCAATTGATGGTGACTGTCATAACTTTAACTACCGAACAGACTACTTCGCAAATGAGGAGTTAGCTAAAGCTTGGAAAGATGAAGGTCATTCTGGTAATTGGGAAGTTCCTAATACTTGGCAAAAAGTAACGGAAGTTAATAATTTCTTAAAAGGGAAAACGCATGCAGGTTACCCAGCATATGGATATTTAGATGTTCAAAAAGGCTGGGGTGGATTTGCATTTTACTTTTTAGGAAGTATTGCTACTGCTTATGCTAAACATCCAAATAGCCCTGCGTTCTTATTTGAACCTGATACTATGAAGCCAATGGTTAATAATCCAGCTTGGGTTAGAGCTATACAAGATGTTCTTGATAGAAAAGATACTCAACCGCCAGATCAAATTAATGCGGATCCTGGTGTAACTGGGTTTAATCAATTTTTAGCAGGAACAGGTTCTATGGTATCTTGGTGGGGAGATGTTGGTTCGAATGCTAATACCTCGGATGAATCTCTTGTTGCAGGTAACGTAGGATTTGACATCCTACCTGGCTCTGATGATGTTTATAATTGGCAAACTGGTAAATGGGAAACTTTATCTAGTGGTCCTAACTATGCTCCTAATATGGCTTATATTGGTTGGGGACTTTACTGTATGAAAACTGTAGATTCAGATTCAGCAAAAAGAAAAGCTGCTTGGTCTGCAGCGGCTCATATTGGTGGAAAAGAAGTATCATTATGGATGTCTATGTATCCATCTGGTTTTCAGCCATACCGAAATAGCCATTTCAATATTAGTGAATGGACTGGAGCTGGTTATTCTGAGGCATTTGCTTCTGATTATCTTGCGTCTGAAGCAGACTCATATAATCATCCGAATGCTGCAATTGAACCAAGAATTCCGGGTATCTTTCAGTATTACAGTATAGCAGAAGATGAACTTTCAAAAATCTATGCTGGTCAAATGGATGCTCAAACTGGTGCTGACGCTATAGCTGCAGCTTGGGATAAAATTACGGACCAAATTGGAAGAGAGAGCCAAATAAAGCTTTATAAAGCTTCATTAGGACTTTAATTTTTTACATCTAGCGACTATTAAATAGTCGCTAGATTTTTTTTTAAAAATTTAATTAAAATGAGTGAAATTAAATCAATAGAACGTGACCCTTTATATGTAGTTTCACCATCAATCATAAGTCAGAAAAGTAAAAGAAGCGGAGTAATTTTAGTACGCTCAACATTCATACTAATGATAACTATTGCTTTGATTCAAGGTCTTTATTCATTTGAAAAAATAGATTTTGGTTTTTCAAACTGGAGACCTTTACTTTATGCTTATATTCTTTGGGCTATTGCTATTGGTTATTCAAGAGTTTTAATTTATGGAGAAAAAGGAAAACGAATTTTATTTGTATTTCCTGCTGTTATGTTCATAATTTCAATAGTAGTTTTTCCATTACTATTTGGATTATATATTTCTTTTACTGATTGGAATTTAAGTTCATTGGATGGAAAAAAATTTAATGGACTAGATAATTTCTATCAAATGCTATCTGACCCATATTACTGGAATGCCATGAAAAATATGGTTTACTATATTCTCGCTGTTTTAGTAGAATTTGCTATAGCTTTTCTTTTAGCAATTTTACTAAATTCTCAAATTAGAGGTAGAAAATTTTTTAGAGTATCTTTTTTAATTCCCCTTATGCTTAGTCCAGTAGCAGTTAGTTGGATGATAGGAAAATCAATGCTTGAACAACGTTTTGGTCCAGTTGCAGGTCTTGCACGGACTTTAGGTTGGGAAACTCCAACTTTTTACAGTACTCCAGAACTAGCTAGATTAACTATGATGTGCATGGATGCTTGGACATTTATTCCATTAATGATCATAATGTTATTAGCAGGATTACAAGCTTTGCCTAAAGAAGTCTTAGAAGCGGCTAAAGTTGATGGTGCAAATAAGTGGATGATGTTTAAAAGTATAATTTTCCCAATAATGTTACCTGTTTCATTAACAACATTAGTTATAAGAATAATTTTTAAACTTAAATTAGCTGATATAATAATGATTGTAACTGCTGGAGGTCCAGGTGGTGCAACTGATAGTGTTACTAGTTTTATTGTAAGAGAATACAGAGATAGATCAAATGTTGGGTATGGAACTTTACTTTCATTCGTATACCTAATTATAATAGTGATATTTATGACTATTTTAATTCGTTTTGTAAATAGATGGTTACAAAGAGAATCATGATGAAAAATAATATTATTGAGAAGGTATTAATATACGGGATTTTATTATTTTGGACTTTTATATGTTTATTCCCTATATATTGGACAGCTACAACATCTTTTAAAACAGCAGCCAGTGTTACTCAAGGGTTATTAATACCATGGGTAGATTTTGAACCATCTTGGAAAGGTTGGAAACACTTAGGGCTTTCTCCTGATAGTATTTTTACTGAATCAACAGGTAGAGAGGAGTTTTTAGCAAGATTTACTAATACAGCTATTATATCTTCATGCGCTTCTGCACTTGCAATTATACTAGGTTCATTAGCAGCATATGGATTAAGTAGGTTTAATTATAAATTTGGATTTATGAGAAATCCAGATATTTCATTTTTCTTTTTATCACAATTAATTTTACCTCCAGTAGTTTTAGCTTTACCTTTACTTGTTTTGTATAAAGAATTATCTCTTTTGGATACTCATATTGGAATGATTTTATTATACACATTAACAGTTCTTCCAATTGTAATATGGATTATGAGAGACCAGTTTAATGCCGTTCCTATTGAGCTCGAGGAGGCTGCACTTGTAGATGGAGCAAGTGTTTGGGTTAGCTTCTATAAAATTGTTTTACCAATCGTTTTACCAGGAATAGCAAGTGCATTTATATTATGCTTAATATTATGTTGGAATGAATATTTTCTAGCCGCCTTAATTACAAGTACTGATGCAAAAACAATGCCTGTAATGGTAGCATCACAAATATCTTCGCAAAGTATAAGGTGGTGGACTATGGCAGCTGTATCTGCAGCTTTATGTTTGCCATTAATTATTATAGCTATTTTCTTGGAACGTTATATTGTTAAAGGAATGGCAGCTGGGGCAGTAAAACAATAGTTTAATCGTCCATTTCTTTCATTAAATTTTTCGTATTTTCATATAACTTTCTAAAGTTACTGTATCCTTTAGAATAAATATCATTATTATCATTTTTGGCCTCTATTTCATAATCTATACCATTCCAATTATTAATATCTTCTTTTTTTAAATCTCCACAAGCATAAGCAGATAAAAAAGCATCTCCATATGAAGCTCCTAAAGTAGTTTTGCGTAAAATTTGATTTAGACCAATGATATCTGATGTAGTTTGAGACCAAATATTATTTTTTGTTCCTCCGCCAACACCATAAAGTTTATTTGGAACATAATTTAATTCTTTAAAAGTATCAAAAACATGTTTTGTCCCATAAGCAATACCTTCAAATATTGATCTATACATATCAGATCTATTATGAGTTAAATCTAAGCCAAAGAAAGTTCCTTTAGCATGAGTATCATGAATTGGTGTTCTCTCTCCAGAAAAATATGGAAGAAATATTATTCCCTTTGAACCTGGAGGAGATTGTTCTGCTTCTTTAGCTAATTTAATAAATATATCTTCACCCCGCAAATCTTTTGCAAAATTATTTTTAAACCAGTGTGTCAAAGTTCCGCTTGTAGCCAAACCTCCCATTAGACTATGTTCTCCTTTAAAAAGCCAGGGAGAATACCATAATCTTGAATCTGACAAAATTTTGTCAGTAATTGATATAAAGAACATTGTTGAACCGTACATCATCATCATATCTCCTGTTCCTATGACACCCACGCTCAAAGCCTCTGCTGCAGCATCAATTGTGCCTGAGGTAACAATTGTTCCTTCTGCTAAACCAGTTTCTTTAGCTGCTTTAGCTGTTACATGTCCAATAATATCGTCTGTCCATACAAGTTTAGGAAGTTGTTCAAGATTAACTAAATCATCTATAAGCTCATTACTCCAGTTTTGTTTGTGTATATCATAAAGCGGATTAACAAAAGCTGCAGAAAAATGATCAGTCGTATAATTGCCTGTTAGTCTTGAATTTATAAAAGCTGTACCATTAACTATCTTATATGTTTTATTAAAAATTTCAGGTCTGTTGTTTTTTAACCATAAAATCTTAGGTCCTACTTGCTGGGAAGTAAGTGAATTACCATTGAATTTGAATATTTTTTCTTCTCCAATAGTTTGATTAAGATAATCAATCTCTTTATATGCTCTTGTGTCAACTCCATATAATACGGCATTCATCAAAGGTTCGCCTTGTTTATCTACTGGCAACATACATGGTCCAATTGTACTTGCTGATACAGCTTTTATATTTTTTGGATCACAACCTGATTTGTTAATTAAATCATTAGAGACATAAGTAAAATCTCCCCACCAATCTTCATTAGGTCTATGCTCAGCCCACCCACTTTGAGGCACTATCATTTCATGTTTTTTTGCTGATTTAGATATTACCTGACCTTTAATGTTAACCAAAACTCCTTTGGTCTCATAAGTTCCAATATCTATTCCTAAATAATATTTTTCAGACATTTTAATTTCTTTCTAAAGAAAAATTTTTATCAATGCTAATAATTGAATTAAAAAGCAAATTTCCTAAATTTAGAAGATCTCTTAAATCACAAACTTCTTTAGAAGAATGAGAATAACGCATTGGAAACCCCAAATCAATACAGGCTATACCTTCGTTAATAAACTGCACATATGACGAATCAGTTAATATGCCAGTTGTTGCGCTTCGTTGAAGGAAGATGTTATTTTTACTAGCAATATTATCAAACAATTTTACAAGTGAAGGATGAGGGATGAGTCCATTTAAAGTACCTCTTCCATGAAAAGAATATAAACTCATACAGGGTCCTTTACCTAAAATAACGTCACCTTGATTATGCATATCAGGAGTATCGCTTGATAACATTAAATCTATTTGTATTGCTATATCTGGTTTTAAAATCTGAGCTGCTGGCAGAATGCCTCTCAAATTAAATTCTTCTTGGACTGAAAATACTATATGAACAGTTGGCCTTTTATTATTTTTTTGCAAAAGTTCAGCAACACCTAACACTACTGCACAACCAGCTCTGTCATCAATAGCTGTAGCAGATATGCAATGCTGTCCAATTTCCTTAAAGGAAGGAGAATATGTAATAGGTGAACCTATGTTAATACCATTCTGTAAAGCTTCATCTTTGCTTAAAAAACCAGCGTCTATAAATAAGTCTTTATAAGAAATAACTTTGTGTTTTTCCTCATTGCTTGTTGCATGGTGTGATTTGTTGCCGATTATAGCATTAATACTATTCCCTTGATTTGTTTTAATAACTACTTCTTGAGAAGGTAAAGATTTTTCGGGAACTCCGCCCAATCTATCTATTCTAATAAAACCATCATCTTCTATTTTTTTTACAACAAAACCTAACTGATCCATATGTGCAAATAACATAACTGATGGAAGAGTGTTATCTCCTGGAATGGTACAAATTAAATTTCCAAGAACATCTGTTTTATTTTCTAAATTAAGTGAACTTAGCTGTTCAGATAAATATTTTCTAACATCATCTTCATATCCTGATAATCCTGGGATAAAACACAAGTCCCGCAAATTTTTTTTTATTTTTTCTAAATTCATTATTATCTAATTGATTTTACTTTATCCATAAAATTTTTAGCTCTTTTAGGATCAACTTGATTCCATGTATCTCCATCAACTTTTAATGATGATCCAATAATTGCCCCATCCGAAACATTTAGAATCTTCTCAACATTCTCTAATTTTACTCCTGTGTTTGCTAAAACAGGTGTATGAGGAATTATTTTTTTAACTGACTCTAAATCATGTTGGTTAACTGATTCTCCTGTAATCTGACCTGAAACTAAAATGGCATCTGGAATTGAAGAGAAAACAGTGCTTTTTGATCTTTCAGCTATGGAACGCTGATCAAGAGAAAAAGCAAATTCAGCACTTATATTATAAAACATCAAAAGATCTTCTCTATTTAAACTATTTCTATATCTCATTGCTTTGCCGGCATCAGGATTCCAAAAACCCATATCAGAAGCATAAGTACCTGAAAATATTTCTCTTACAAAATGAGCTCCTGTTGAAGCTGCCACAGCTATAGTACTAATGGGATCCCATAAAACATTTACTCCATAAGGAATTTTAATCTTATGTTTTAAAACTCCAATAACATATGACATGGTAGAAGAAGAAGCTGTATTAACATTAAATTCATAAGGTCTGTCATTTTCATTTCCAAACATAATAGCATCAACGCCTGAGTCTTGAAGCGCTATTAAATCTTTTTCAGCTACTTCTAAAATATAATTCAATCCTAGTTTTGAGTCATACAAAGGAGAGCCTGGTAAAGCAGGAAGATGAACCATTGCTATTATTGGTTTGTTAGTTTTAAACAAATCTTCAAATTTTTTTTTCATAAGTATCTTTAATTTTTCATTTAAAAAAATTTAAATGTTTATATTATCCAAACACTTCCATCTGGTTTCAGTACACCTTTTGTAAAAATAAAACACCCATAAGGTCTGGTATCACTAGTAGTAATAACAGCAAAAGTTTCTTTAGCCTCTATATAAAATTGTTGACGTTCAATAGAACCAACTTTCCAATTTGGTCCTGATACTTTATGAACAGTATCGATTAAATCTTTTTGAACTTCATTAATTTCTTGAGGTTTTCCATCTATTTCCATTCTTTGAACTGGCTCAGTTATAAAACTATCTAATGGAAAAACTGATAAAAGGGCTTCTGCAGCTTGAGGTATGTTTAAACCATCCATTCTATGAATTTTTTGAGCATGAGAATATGATGGGAAATTAGCATCACTTAAAACAATCCTATCGCCATGTCCCATTGATCTCAGTGTTAATAATATTTCTGGACTTAATAGAGGATTTACGTTGATCAACATAATTAATAATATATCACATTATTCTCCGTAAGGAATCCAAATATTTTTAATTTGAGTGCTTTGATATAAAAATTC
>CEUZ01266426.1_pt1 | contig 12526 bp, 12 predicted proteins | sample 361511 | NCBI WGS metagenome assembly CEUZ01 (sample SAMEA2622822, study PRJEB7988) | marine metagenome | biome: marine biome (ENVO:00000447); feature: surface water layer (ENVO:00002042); material: "saline water (ENVO:00002010), including plankton (ENVO:xxxxxxxx)" | depth 5 m
AGCTTGGGAACTGAAACATCGAACACTTACTTCTCAATGTGTAACTGAGCATACTTTATTTAGAGAAGAAACACGCTGGCCTGGATATTATTACAGAGGTGATCATATGAAGTTGGATGACGAAAATTGGCACTGTTTAACTGTATCAAGACGTGATCCACAAACAGGAAAATTTGCATTGGAAAAAATGCCTGTCTATCACATAATTGATGAAGAAAAGAAAAAAGAAGCATCTTAGAAATAAGATTTTCAGATGAAACTTCAAGATAAATCAGACGAAGAAATTATTAAAATTGCTGATCCTCTATGGGATAATCTTATTAAATGTTCTAACAACAAAGATTATAGCGGTTTTACAAAAGATTTTTCTGCACAGATGTTATACGGAGCAAATGAGGTAGAATTAGGAAAACAATGGGCCAATAATGAATTGCTTGTTAGTTTATCAAAAAATAGAGATTGCTTAGGATGTTTAAGAAGAAATGGTTATGTTACAATTATTTATAAACAGAAAAGCGAAAAAATTAGCGGAGATTTTTTAGGCAGACTAGTTTTAGGAGAAGAAGAGGGTGATATAAGAATTTTTGGAGCGACAATATTTTAATCTGTTAATTCTTGAGCAATTTTTTTTATTTCATCGTCATTTAAAAAAGAAGTAATATGTTTGTCTATTTTTTTAGGAGTTTCAAACATATTGGTAGTATCTTCAAAAGCTTTACTATTTGATAAGGAATCAACATTAAATGGTAGATTTGTAATATCGTTTAACTCATTTATTTTTGATGAAACAACTCTTCCTTTTTCAATAGTATCCATCCATATTACGTAATCAGCATTAAAAGCACTTCTTGATTTATTTGTAGGAGCAACAAAATCACATATTACCCATCTACCGTTGCTTCTTTCAAAATCTGCAAATGTTTTCATTCTATTAGCCTGCCTAATTCTTCCTTCAACACTGAAATCCCAGTCATTAGAATATTTTCTAACAAAATCTGCATTATACCATGCACAATTACTAATATGTTTTACTAATCTTTTTGCAATCCAAGTTTTTCCAGATCCTGGTAATCCACATACTAATATTTTCATAATTATTTATCCATTAATTTATAGAAAATAAATAATTGGGAGTTAAGGTTAAATCTAGGAAAATTTTAATACAAACAGCTAAGACAATAATTGCTAAAACTCCCCTTAGGTATTCTGCTTTGAATTTTGAACCCAAAATTGCCCCTATTTGAGCTCCTATGACGCCTCCAAGAATCATCAAGATAGCTAGTATAATATCAACAGTTTGATTTAAATATGATTGAAAAAAAGTTGAGCTGGCAGTAACAAATATAATTTGAAACAATGAAGTTCCTACCACTACGCTGGTAGACATTCCCAAGATATATACCATGGCTGGAATCATAATAAATCCTCCTCCAACACCCATCATTGCAGATAATATTCCTACTATCAAACCAATAAATATAGGAGGAATAACACTGATGTATAATTTTGATCTATGGAACCTCATTTTAAAAGGAAGTCCGTGAATCCAAGAATGTTGATGCAACTTTGTTCTAATTATTGAAGTAGTTCTATATTTTCTTATTGTAGTTCTTGCACTTTCAAAAAGCATAGAAAAACCAATAATTCCAAGAAATATTAAAAAAAGGAATTGTATAATTATATCAATTTGACCGTATCCTCTTAAAATTTTAAATAAGTTTACACCTATAATAGAGCCAGTTACTCCTCCAATTAATAGAAAAAAACCCATTTTGATATCTACATTTTTTCTTTTTAAATGAGCCAAGACACCTGAAACTGAGGATGCTAATACATGAGGAGCTTCAGTTCCGACAGCTACTGCAGGAGGAATGCCAAGAAAAATTAAAAGAGGCGTCATTAAGAAGCCTCCTCCAACTCCAAACAAGCCAGATAAACAACCTACACCCATTCCAATTAAAACTATAATTAAAATATTTACATTCATTTCTGCAATTGGAAGATAAATAGTCATAAATATTTATATAATCCTATTAACAAACTTATTCCACTAACAAATACAAATTTAATAAAATTAAATGATTTCAACTTGTTTATTTTCTATTTCTTCAGCCTTTAGGATATCTTCCTTATAGTTAATATTAAAAAAATAATCATATTGATTATTGGAAAATTCTACATATCCCATAGAGTAATTTTCTGCCCACCTAAGTATTTTTCTTGTTCCTAAATTTATATCATTCTCTAAACTGCTGAGTAAACTAGAATGCCATATCCCTATAATAGGATGGGTTTTACCATTAGATTTAGCTAAAACAATTTTATGTTTTTTGTCTATGGTAGCTTTAAAAAGTTGTTCAACCAGATTATCAGGTAAAAATGGCGTGTCTGCTGGCACACTAATTAGCCAATCAATATTTTTTTTAGAATTTATCCAGTGTAAACTTGCATGTAGCCCACCCAGAGGACCTACACGATTAGAAAATAAATCTTTAACAATTAAAGTATTATATTTACTAAACAAAGCACTATCTTCGTTAGTATTAATAATTATATTATTAGTTTGATTTTTTAATTTTGAAAAAATTCTTTCAAAAATAGTTTTGTTATTAAATTTTTTAAAAGTCTTAATTCCTCCTCCCATTCTTGATGCTAATCCACCTGCTAAAATTGAAACACAAACTTTATTATTCATATTTATAAATCTTTAATTATTCTATGTTTACCTGATAGTACTGTAAATCTTTTGCCCTTTGCTCTTCCTATTAATGTTAAATTTGCTTTACTGGCAAGTTCAACTCCCCATGCCGTAAAGCCAGAACGTGAAATTAAAATTGGTATATTCATCTTAACTGTTTTAATAATCATTTCACTTGTCAACCTACCTGTTGTATAAAAAATTTTATCTTTACTTTTTATATTATTTAAAAACATATAACCCGCAATTTTATCAACAGCATTATGCCTTCCAACATCTTCCATATAAATTATGGGAGTATTTTTTTTTATTATAACGCACCCATGAATAGCTCCTGCATCAAGATAAAGACTTGGAGTTAAAGTTATTTTTTTAGAAATTTCGTAAATCCACTTATGATTAATTTTAATATTTGAAACTATCTTAATCTTTTGAATTTCTTCATAAATATCACCAAAAACAGTGCCAAGAGCACAGCCACTAGTTGTAATTTTTTTCTTTAATCTTTTCTCATAATTAGTTTTATTATTTGTTTTTACTATAACAGTATCCAAGTCCTCGTCATAAATAATCGATTTTATCTTATCTTTTGATTTGAGCATATTTTGATTCAATAAATATCCTATAGCTAAATATTTAGGATGATCTCCAATTGTCATTAATGTTACTATTTCTTGATTATTTAAAAAAATTGTAAGAGATTTCTCTTTTATTACCTTCACATCAATTTTTTTGTTTTCTTGATCATATCCTTTTATAATCTTTGTAAGATCAGGATTATTTATATCAGGAGATAACAAATATTTGTTTTTCTTCATATTATTAAAAATGCTACAAACATGTTATAATAAAAATTATTTATGAATATTTTTGACATTCTATTAAATTCAATAAAATTAATTTTTAGTTTTGACCCTTTGCTTTTTGAAATAATTTTGCTATCTTTTAAAGTAAGTTTCACAGCTTTAATCATTTCTTCTTTTTTTGCAATAATACTAAGTTATATATTAGCATTATATAATTTTTTTCTAAAAAATATTATTATTATTATTTTTAATTCTTTAATGGGAATACCCCCTGTAGTAGTGGGAATTATAGTATATTTCTTGGTAGCAAAGGGAGGTTTATTAGGAGTTTTTAATTTATTATACTCACCTACAGCAATGATTATTGCTCAAATAATTATAATTTTTCCTATAGTGGTTTCTTTATCACATCAGGTATTTTTTCAAAGTTGGAAACAATTCAAAGATCAGTTTCAAGCATTTAACCTCCCATTTTCTGGAGTTTTAGTAATTTTAATTAGAAATAATTATTTTGTAATACTTACGATATTACTTTCAGCATTTGGTAGAGCAATTTCAGAGGTTGGAGCAGTGATGATTGTAGGGGGTAATATTGATCATTATACTAGAGTAATGACTACAGCAATAACTTTAGAAACACGTATGGGCAACTTAGAATATGCTATGGCACTTGGGATAATACTTATTTTTTTAACAACAATAATAAGTGGAATAGTATATTTGTTTAATTATAAAAAAAGATAATCATAATATGAAAATTTGTGGAATAGTTGGCTTAAAAAATTCTGGTAAAACATTTTTCGCTCAAAAAATAATTAAATATTTTTCAGATCATAAATACAAAGTAGCCTCCATAAAACATGCACATCATGATTTTGAGATAGATAAACCTGATACTGATAGCTTTTTACATAGAAAAGCTGGATCTAAAGAAGTTATTATCAGTTCTTCAAAACGTTGGGCAAAAATTAATGAATTAGACAATAGAGAAGAAAAAACACTAAAGGATTTAATAGAACACTTAGATAAACCAGATATTGTTATAGTTGAAGGTTTTAAAAAAGAAAATCATAAGAAAATTGAAATTATAAGCAATAATTCTTTAGAAGATCAGTATTTATTTCCAAATTTAAAAAATGTTTTTTGTATTATTAGTGATAAACAAATTAATACCTCGATTACTCAATTTAAAATTAACGAAATAAAAAATATAGCTAATTATATTCTAGAAAAAATATAAGATAAGAATGAATAAAAAACCTCTAACAAAATTGCAAATATTTAAATTATTAAAGAAAATTTCTATTCCAAATTTAGATATAGAGAAAATCAGTTTATATTCTTCTTATGGAAGAATTTCGTCATCAGATATAAAAAGTAAAATTAATATACCGCCGTTTAATAATTCAGCAGTAGATGGCTATGCATTGCATAGCAAAGATATAAAAAATAAAAAAAATTTAAAATGTATCTACAGAATTACAGCAGGTGATAATAAAAAAGTTTATTTAAAAAGTGGCGAAGTTGCAAGAATTTTTACAGGTGCTTGTATGCCAAAAAATAGTAATACTGTAGTTATGCAAGAAAACACAATTATAGATAAAAATAAAAATATAAAGTTAAAAAAAATTCCACAACTTGGAGAGAATTGTAGATTATATGGCGAAGATATTGCTGTAGGAGAAAGAGTTTTAAAATTAGGGCAAGAAATTAATACAACAAATATCAATTTGTTGGCAGCTATTGGTAAATCACAGATTAAAGTTACAAGGCATCTAAAAGTTGGATATTTTACCAATGGTAATGAACTGAAAGAACCAACAGAAAAACTTCAATATGGAGAAATTAATAATTCAAATCATTACTCTCTCTATTCTTTGCTAAGAAATAATTATATTAAATCAAAGTATTTGGGTATTTTACCAGATAATAGAAAAAAAATTATAAAAAACTTATTAAATGATATTGATAAATATGATGTCATTATTACAACTGGAGGAGCTTCTGTTGGAGAAGAAGATTATTTAATTAAGATCATAAAAGAATTGGGAAAATTAATTTTTTGGAAAACATTAATTAAGCCTGGACGTCCTTTAGCTTTAGGAAAAATTAAGAAAACATTGATTATATGTTTGCCTGGCAATCCTGTGTCAGTACATTTACTTTATGGCATGTTAATAAAACCTTTTTTTAAGCATTTATTAGGTTCTAAACTATTAACCCCTAAATCCTATACCGCTAAAGTAAATTTTTCTATGAGAAAAAAAACTAAGAGACTTGAATGGATAAGAGTTAATATTTATGAAAAAAAATCAGGCACAATCATTGTAAACAAATATCCAAAACAGGGATCAGGCATGATTTCTTCGATAGCTTTTTCAGACGGAATTATAGAAATACCAGAAAGTATCAGCCAAATAAATATAGGCGATAAATTTGATTTATATTTATTTAAAGATATTTTTAACTAGATTTTTTTTTAAATTTATATCTTATAATAAATTTTTCTTTTTCCTTTTTACAATCTAGATAAATATATTGAGATTGTTCACAATAATGCTTAAAATCTACCTCTGCTAAAGGATCTGTAGCAATAACTTTAACTATGCAGCCATCTTTTAAGTTTTGAGATAGTTTTCGTGCCTTTAAAACTGGGATTGGACACTCCGTTCCTGAAGTATCAAGAATTATTTCTTTATTTTCAACTGCATATTTCATTTCTTTATGGTAAAAATATATACTATTTATATTATTTTTCTTATATGAGTGATTTTATTTCAGAAAAAAAAGCAACTTCTAGTAAAAAGAAGAAAAGATGGTACCCCAAAGGTCGTCAAGTTGAAAAAAAATATTTAGAAGATATTAGTCTTTTATTTAAAGATAAAAAAATTATTAGGGATGAACTGATAGAATATCTCCATAATATCCAAGATAAATACGGTATCTTGTACGATAAACATTTAGTAGCTCTTGCTGAAATAACTAACTTACCATTATCTGAAATTTATGAAGTAGCTACTTTTTATGCACATTTTAATATAATAAAAAATCAAGAACAAATTATACCCATTAAATTTGTTAGAGTATGTGAAAGTTTAACATGTGAGCTATATGGTGCAAAAAATATTTTAAATGATTTAAGCAAAATTAAAAATGAAAATATTAAAGTTGTTCCAGGACCTTGTATGGGTCGATGTCATTCTGCACCTACTGTTTGTGTTGACAAAAACTATATTGATAATGCTAAAACAGAAGAAGTTTTAAAAGCAATAGAAGCAAAAAATTTTAAAGTAAAAATCCCTAAGTATATTTCTTTTCAACAATATATAGATAACGGAGGATATACAATTCCACAAAAAATATCTAAAAAAGAAATTTCTAATTCTCAAATTATTGATATTTTAAATGAAAGCGGATTAAAAGGAAAAGGGGGAGCTGGTTTTCCCACTGGAAAAAAATGGGAAATAGTGTCCCAATACAAAGATATAAAGTATCTAGCTATAAACGGCGATGAAGGAGAACCTGGAACTTTCAAAGATAGGTTTTATTTGGAATCAGATCCTCATAGGTTTTTAGAAGGAGTTTTAATTGCTTCAAAATTTATCAATGCACATAAAGTATATATATATTTAAGAGATGAATATCCTGCAGCTATTGAAATTTTAAAAAAAGAAATAGCAATTTTAGTAGAAAACAATTTTATTGAAAAAAATTATTTTATATTACGTAGAGGTGCTGGCGCATATATTTGTGGTGAGGAATCTGCTATGATTGAAAGCATTGAAGGCAAAGGGGGCTTGCCAAGACATAAACCTCCTTTTGCAGCTGAAGTTGGATTGTTTGGAAAACCAACTTTAACTAATAATATTGAAACTATTTTTTGGATTAGAGATATTATTGAAAGAGGACCACGCTGGTTTTCCGAACAAGGAATCAGAGGTAGAAAAGGTTTTCATAGTTTCTCCGTATCAGGAAGAGTCAATAATCCTGGAGTCAAAGTTGCTCCAGCTGGAATTACAGTGCAAGAGTTGATAGATAAATATTGTGGAGGTATGGCCCAAGGACATTTATTCAAAGGTTATTTGCCAGGAGGAGCTTCAGGAGGAATTTTACCTTCCACTTTAAATAATATTCCTCTAGATTATGGTTCAAAAGAATTAGATCAAGAAGGTTGTTTTTTAGGTTCAGCAGCTATTGTAATATTATCAGATAAAGATGATATGACAAAGGTAGCTCTTAATCTATTACAGTTTTTTGAAGAAGAAAGTTGCGGACAATGTACTCCTTGTAGAGTCGGTACAGAAAAAACAGTTAAAATAATGAAACAAAAAATTTGGAATAAAAGCAAACTGGAGGATTTATCTGAAGTCATGTCAGAGGCTTCAATTTGTGGACTAGGACAAGCTGCTAGCAATCCATTAAAATCCGTCATGAAGTATTTTAAAAATGAGTTAAATTATGAATGAAAAAAAAATAACCTTTTATCTTGATAATAAGAAAGTTGAAGCAAACAATGGTGAAACTATTTGGCAAGTTGCAAATAAAAATGGCATTGAAATTCCTCATTTATGTTATGCGAATAAGCCAGGTTACAGAGCTGATGGCAATTGTAGAGCTTGTATGGTTGAGGTTGAAGGTGAAAGAGTTTTAGCGGCATCTTGTATACGTAAACCAAATCAAAATATGAAAGTTTCTACCTCAAGTGTGAAAGCAAAAAAATCAAGAAATCTTGTTTTCGAATTATTGCTTGCTGATCAACCAAAAAAAGAAGTGGCTCACGATAGTAATTCACATTTTTGGCATTGGATAGATAAAATAGAGTTAAAAGAAAATAGATTTCCAAAAAAAACTCCTTGTACATCGGATGGATCACACCCTTCGATGGCAGTTAATCTAGATGCTTGTATACAATGTAATTTGTGCGTTAGAGCCTGCAGAGAAGTTCAAGTAAATGATGTTATAGGAATGGCATATAGAGGAGAAAATTCAAAAATAGTTTTTGATTTTGATGATCCAATGGGAGATAGTTCATGTGTAGCTTGCGGTGAATGTGTTCAAGCTTGTCCTACAGGAGCTCTCATGCCATCATCTTTAGTAGATGACAGAGGTATTGGTCATTCTAAATCAGACAAAAAAGTTGATAGCGTATGTCCATATTGTGGAGTGGGCTGTCAAATTGAGTACAATGTTAATAATAACAAAATATCATATGTTAATGGAGTAGATGGTCCAGCCAATAAAAATCGTTTATGTGTTAAGGGTAGATTTGGTTTTGATTACGTTAATCATCCTCATAGATTAACAAAACCTCTCATTAGAATAAAAGGCAAAAGTAAAGATTTACACCCTAATATTAATCCAAATAATATAGATGAATATTTTAAAGAAGTCTCATGGCAAGAAGCTTTAGATTTTGCAGCTGAAGGTTTGAAAAATTTAAAAAATAAAAAAAACAATATAAGTAATTTAGCAGGTTTTGGCTCAGCTAAATGTTCTAATGAAGAGGCTTATCTTTTTCAAAAATTTATTAGGACTGGTTTGAAAACTAATAATGTAGATCATTGTACAAGATTATGCCATGCGTCTTCAGTGGCAGCTCTATTAGAAACAATTGGGTCGGGAGCAGTAACAGCTCCTTTTTATGAAGTAGAACATTCTGATGTAATTATTGTAATAGGAGCTAATCCAACTGAAAATCACCCTGTGGCTGCAACTTTTTTTAAAAATGCAGCAAAAAAAGGTTCTAAACTAATAGTAATGGATCCTAGGGGGCATGCTTTAAAAAAATACGCAACACATATGTTGCAATTTAAACCAGGTGCTGACGTTGCTTTATTAAATTCGATAATGAATATAATTATTAAGGAAGAGATCTACAACGTAGAGTACATAAAACATCGAACTCAAGGATTTGAGCATTTAAAGGAACATTTAGAAGATTTTAGTCCTGAAAAAATGGAAAAAATTACAGGCATAAATCCTGAAATAATTAAAAAAGTGGCTAGACTTTACGCAAAAACTAATAAAGGTATAATTTTTTGGGGAATGGGAATATCCCAACATATTCATGGCACCGATAATGCAAGATGTTTAATTTCTTTAGCCTTAATGACAGGAAATGTTGGAAAAAAAGGAACAGGCCTTCATCCTTTAAGAGGGCAAAATAATGTGCAAGGAGCTTCTGATGCAGGACTAATACCTATGATGTATCCCGACTATCAGTTAGTAGATAAAGATAACAATAAAAAATTTTATGAAGAATTTTGGAAAACAGATTTAGATCCCAATAAAGGTTTAACAGTAGTAGAAATTATGAACTCAATACATGATAATCAAATTAAAGGCATGTATATATTGGGAGAAAATCCAGCTATGTCTGATCCTGATTTAAATCATGCTAGAGCTGCATTACAAAAATTAGAGCATTTAATAGTGCAAGATATTTTTTTAACTGAAACAGCTAATTATGCTGATGTAATACTTCCTGCTTCGGCTTGGCCTGAAAAAAATGGCACTGTTACGAATACAAATCGTCAAGTTCAAATGGGTAGAAAAGCAATCAATTCTCCTGGAGAAGCAAAAGAAGATTGGTGGATTATAAATGAGCTAGGAAAAAAAATAGGATTGGAATGGAATTACAATCATCCAAAAAGTATTTATGAAGAAATGTCAGAAGCTATGCCTTCTTTAAAGAATATTTCATGGGAAAGATTGGACAAAGAAAATTCAGTTACTTATCCATGTAAATCTATTGATTCTGATGGAGAAGAAATAGTATTTAGTGATAAATTTCCTACAGAAAATGGCAAAGGAAAATTTGTATTTGCGAATGTTATTTCTCCAGATGAACTTCCAAACAACAAATTCCCTATGATACTTACCACCGGAAGACAGTTAGAGCATTGGCATACAGGCGCTATGACCAGAAAAGCAACCAATTTAAATGCAATAGAACCTGAAGCTACTGTTTCAATGTCTCCTAATGATATAGAAAATAAACATATCAAGCCTGGAGATCTAATTAAGATATCAACCAAAAGAGGGTCAATTAATATTAGAGTGAGGGAAGATAGAGCGATCCCAGAAGGAGTGATTTTTATACCTTTTTGTTACAATGAGGCTGCGGCCAATCTTCTGACAAATCCAGCCTTAGACCCATTTGGGAAAATTCCAGAATTTAAGTATTGTGCTGCAAATATTGAACCTTTATGACATTACTATGTTTAAAAAAATAATAATAATAATTTTTTTGGCAATGCCGTTAGCTCAATGCTCTTCTTTAAGTGAATTGAATGAAAGAGCTAAAGGAGATGGCGTTCCATATATTCCTGGAATATAATTTAGATTAATTACTCCGGAATATACTCTAAATTAAATACTTATGTGCCCGTAGCTCAGTAGGATAGAGCACCAGATTCCTAATCTGGGGGCCGTGAGTTCGAATCTCGCCGGGCACGCCAATTAATAATCTACAAAAATATATCTAAATTTTCTTTATTCCTTCTTGATGGTTAAATTTAAAATTTAATAAACTTTTTGATTAAATTATTTATTAATTGTAGAAATTTTAGACAAAAGACCGTCTTTATCTACATAACATCCTTGCAACCAACGCGTACCTTCACCAGAATAAGAAGTGCGAGCATGCAAGACTCTAGTATTATCTATAATAAAACATTCTCCAGGATTTAATTTAAATTTTACTAACAATTTAGGATTATTAATAATATTTGAAAATAAATTATAAGCTTTATAATAATCAGCCATCTTTTTATAAGGAACATTAGTAATTGGCGCTATAGAACGGTTATTGAATCGAATAGTAATTATTTCTTTAGAAGAAGATAATTCTATTAAAGGGCGTTCAGATTCAAGATGTACTTTATTTTTTTCTTTAAATTCAAAGTGTGCTGAATATTTAGATAGTAAATCAAAAAAATAAGAATTTTGATTTTGCAGCAGTTGAGCTGCATAAAAACCATCTACAACAATTGAATCTCCCCCTGTTACAGAATTTTCTAAGCAATAAAGAATTTGCATAGTAGGAACAGGATTTCTATATGGATTGTCTGTATGAGGATTTAATCCTAGATTTGTATAAGCTAAATTTATAGCATTCACGTTTGTTTTAACATTAAAAAACTTACCATAATTAGTCTCTCTGATATAACCAAACAAATCTGCTATCTCCACAAGTGCACCAGATTTTATTTTACATCTATTTATTTTTGCAAAACCATATTTATTAAGAGATACCAACCATTTGTATAAAGAAGATTTATTTGATTTAGCTTCTTCGAAATTAATTTCAGGAAGATTTTTTGAAAAACTTTTATCCCAAGTTTTTAAATTTGGATTAATCCAACCAATAATTTTTTTTATTTTTTTATCATATTTATATTTTATAAGCCAATTTGAAGGGAATGTTATTTTTTTATTTTCGGGTGCAAAGGTTAAAAAAATGTTTTCACCTGATTCATCTAAAGAAACTGATTCAATATAAATATCAGAAAAGTCAGAATGATTTATCAAACGCTGTCCATTGTTAACGTCTCTTGTCATTGAATCTAATGAATTATCTCTTAACCAATTAGAGTGATAACGTATTGCATCTCCATTTTTGCACAAACATCTTATAGCTTTTCCAGAATCAATAATCTTGACTAACTTAAAACCATTATTTACTTTCATGTTCAATTAACTAAATTTTTTTAGCCATATTTATGCTAAAGAGAGTATATACTTTTGTTCTACTTTAAACAAAATATATTTGCTAAACAAAATGAATATATATAGTGACTGTTTTATAATTAGTAACTAACATTATTTCTATGAAAAAAATATTATTTCTTATTTTAATTGCTGTTTTTTTAGCTGGGGGTTACTATTATTTTTATCAAGATAATGAAGATGTAAGCACAACCACTTATGAATTTGTTAAAATAGAAAAAGGTAATATTAAAAAAATAGTGTCGGCTACTGGAAAAATAACACCAACTAATTCTCAAATATTATCTTCAGA
>CEUZ01071868.1_pt1 | contig 12525 bp, 14 predicted proteins | sample 361511 | NCBI WGS metagenome assembly CEUZ01 (sample SAMEA2622822, study PRJEB7988) | marine metagenome | biome: marine biome (ENVO:00000447); feature: surface water layer (ENVO:00002042); material: "saline water (ENVO:00002010), including plankton (ENVO:xxxxxxxx)" | depth 5 m
AAGCAGCATCCACCTCTAGCCTCCAAAACTATTATAGCAGTATTGTTTTCTAATCTACAAGAAAAGATTATGATTTTTTTTCTCTTACAGGATCTGCCTCAAAAACACCCAGAACATGAAAATCTTGGCAATGAAGTCCTAACTCCTCTAATGATTTTTGTACTTTTGGATCTTCAATATGTCCGTCAAGATCACATAAAAAAAAGAATGAGTCAAAAGAGTTCTTTTCAGGATAACTTTGTAATTTAGTTAAATTAATGCCATTGATGGCGAAACCACCTAAAGATTGATAAAGAGCAGCTGGCTTGCTTTTAAGTTTAAATAAAAAAGAGGTTATATATTTTTTTTTAGCAAACTCAGGTTGCATTACACTTTTTCCCATAACTAAAAATCTTGTTAAATTGCCTTGATCATTTTCTATGTTTTTTTCAATTATTTCTAGTCCATAAGTTTTAGCACTTAAAATAGAAGCTATAGCTGCTTCATCTTTTTTTTTATTTATTGAAATCATTTTTGCTGAGCCTGCTGTATCTGCTCTAACATGCTCATTAATATTATTTTTTTTGATAAATTTAGAGCATTGAGATAATGCTTGAACATGTGAAAACACATTTTTAATATCTGTTATCTTGGCTCCAGGCTGACCTAACAAATTATGCTCAATTTTCTGAAAATATTCAGAATAAATATTTAAACGATATTTAAAAATGAGATACTCTATTCCGATATTACCAGTAATCCTATTAGATTCTGGAATTACAATTTTTGAGTCTTTATCATTAGATGCTTTTAAAAAACATTCATCAAAAGTTTTACATGGAACTATTTCAGCTTTTGAGTCAATTGAAAGTGCTGCTAAATGAGAATATGCTCCAAAAGTACCTTGAAAATAAATTTTAGTCATAACTATTTATATTTCATTATTTTTTTTATAGCTAGATAATCTTCTTTAGTGTCGATACCTATTGGAGATCTATTTGCAAGTGCTACATTAATATTAATATCATTGTCTAGAGCTCTTAATTGTTCCAAATTATTTTCTAACTCATTTTTAGATTGATCAAATGAGATAAATTTTCTAAGAGCTTCTACTCTATAACAATATATTCCTAGATGATGGTAAACGTTAATTTTATCTTTTGTTTTCCTCATAAAATTTTGCGCATATGGAAATGATTTTTTATCAAATGAGTCTTGGATCTTTACTTTAACTACATTTTCATCATCATATATCGTTTTACTTTTTATATTTGCTGCCAACGTTCCAATTTTTGAATTATTTATTTTCATCTCTTTATCTAAAATTTTTATATCATTTATATCAATATCAGGCTCATCTCCTTGTAGGTTCATTATAAAATCAATGTTTTTTTTGTTTATTAAGGTAAACGCTTCATAAATTCTATCTGTGCCAGTTTTATGGTTTTTAGAGGTTAAAATTGCATTTCCACCGTTACTTTTAACATCATCGATTATTTCTTCATCTCCAGAAGCAACAATAACCTCTCCTATATTTGCACTTTCTGCTTTTTTAAAAACATGGGAGATGATAGAAAGACCATTAATCTTCAGTAAGGGTTTACCAGGTAATCTTGTGGCTGACATTCTTGAGGGTATAATAATTAACGTTTTCATAGATTCTATATATTTATTTAGATTATAAAGAGGGGCAAAATTGTACAGTAAAATATAAGCAATTTTAAAATATTAATGTTATAGGTTCACTATAAATTTATCAAAAATGGATTCTTTTGAAATTAATAAAATAGTTGCAGCAGTATTAATGGTTGCACTTCTTGTAATTGGTATTGGAAAACTCTCTGATATTATATTTCATGTCGAGAAACCTAAATCGCCTGGCTATGTTGTAAAAGTTGAGGAAGCAGTAACTGCTAGCTCTCAACTATCCTCAGAAACTGTAGAAGAAAAAATTGATATAGCTGCATTGATGGCTTTAGGAGACCTTGCTAATGGAGAAAAAGTTTTTAAAAAATGTGCAGCTTGTCACTCAATTGTAAAAGGGGGGAAGAATAATATTGGCCCCGCATTATATAATGTAGTTGGTAGACAAGTTGGATCTTTAAGTGATTACAAATATTCAAAAGCACTTTTGGGATATGGTAAGGAATGGACCTTTGAAGAATTAAATGGTTACTTAATTAAACCATCTAAATGGATTAAAGGTACAAAAATGGCTTTTGCTGGATTAAGAAAGGAAAAGGACAGGGCTTCTGTTATAAAATATCTAAATAAAAATTCAGACAATCCACTCCCTCTACAGTAATTTACCAAAACAATATAACAAAATACTTTTTTGGACGTGAGCTCTATTTAATGCTTGAAGCCAAACTTCAGAGCTTCTACTTTTAAATACTTTATCTTCAACTTCTGTACCTCTTGGTAAACAATGTAAAAAAGTGCAATTTTTTTTTGCATAACTCATTAAAACTTTATTAACTTTAAAATTTTTAAAATCTTTTAACTTATTTTTTTTATTCACCTTATCATTGAGAGATATAACTTTATCTGAAAATATAACGTCTGCATTAACAGCTGCTTGTTTTGCATCATCAAATATATATATTTTTTTATTTTTAGTTTTAGCCCATTTTAAAATAAATTTTTTTGGCTTATATTTTTTTGGACAACCAATGCTAAGTTTAAATGAAAATTTAACAGATGCAGCAATTAAACTATTTAAAACATTATTTGAGTCGCCTATCCAAGTTATGTTTAATTTTGAAATTGGTTTTTTTTTTATTTCTTCAACTGTAAATATGTCAGATAAAACTTGTGTAGGATGAGATAATGGAGACAAACCATTAATCATTGGTATTGATAAATATTTTTTAAAATCATCAATTTTTTTATCACTATCAGTTCTCAACATAAACCCATCCCCATAAGTAGATAAAATCTTTGCAGTATCCTCTAAAGACTCACCTCCTTGACCCAGATGCAATTCGTTAGATTTAAGTGTTATAGTTCCACCACCAAGCTGTTTAATTGCTAAATAAAAACTCAATCTTGTTCTCAAACTAGATTTTTCAAACATTTGAATTAATAACTTGCCTTTTAAAGGAGAGTCCTTATCAGCTTCTAAAGTACTTAGTTTAGATCTTTTTTGTTTCCTTTTTTTTGCGTCAATCAATATTTTTCGAAGATCTTTAGCTGGAATGTCTTTAAGATGAATAAAATGCTTCATATAATTAAATAGTTGAGCAAACTTTCTCAATTATTTTTGATGCTTTATCAAGTTCTGATTTTTTTACATTTAAAGGAGGTAAAATTCTTACAACATTCTCTGCTGCTCTAATTGTTAATAAATTGTTATCCATTAATTTTTTTATGAAATTTGATTGATCTTTGTATAATTGTAATCCAATTAAGAAGCCTTTGCCTCTAACTTCTTTAATTATATTTGGATATTTTTTTTTAATATCGTTCAATTGCTTATGAAAATAACCAGAATTTTTTTTTACATTTTTAAGAAAACTTTTTTTAGAAATTATATCAAAAACTGTATTGCCTATTTGCATAGCCAAAGGATTACCTCCAAAGGTTGAGCCGTGTGTTCCAGCAGTCATTCCTGAAGCAGCTTTTTTATTCATTAATACTGCTCCTATAGGAAAACCGCCCCCAATGCCTTTTGCAATAGGTACTATATCAGGTTTAACTTTGGACTTTTCGAATGCAAAAAAATCTCCTGTTCTTCCTATGCCACATTGTACTTCATCTAAAATTAATAATATCTTTTTTTTGTTGCATATTTTTCTTAAATCTTTCAAACACCAATCTGGAATTACTTTGATTCCACCTTCGCCTAATATTGTTTCGACCATTATAGCTGCTGTGTTTTTGTTAATCTTTTTTTTTAAAGATTTATGATCCCCAAACTTAAAATGATCAAAACCTCCAACTTTTGGACCGAAACCTTCTGTCATTTTTTTTGAACCACTGGCAAAAATTGCAGCAATTGTTCTCCCATGAAATGAATTCTTTACACAAAGAATTCTATTTTTATGAGGTTTTCCAATTGAATAAAAATATTTTCTAGCCACTTTTATTGCAGCTTCAGTAGCTTCAGCACCACTATTTTGAAATATAACATAATCAGCAAATGTTTTTTTTGCAAACTTTTTAGCTAATTTTTCACCCTCAGGAATTATGAAAGCGTTAGATACATGCCAAAGTTTTTTGGATTGCTTATTAATAGCGTTAATTAATTTTGGATGAGAGTGCCCCAAAGAATTAACAGCAATTCCTTGAACAAAATCTAAATATTTAACTCCACTAGCTGTATAAAGATAACTGCCTTTACCTTTTACAAATGATATTTTTTTTCTATTATAATTTTTTGCTAAATAACTCATAATTTTTTTATAAAAACTTTTTATAAACTAAAATATTAATTACAAGTATGGATTGAAAACCTAATAAAAATAATGCATCAATTTTATGTTGATAAATGCAAATAATTTCTTGTTTATTTAAAGTTAATATCATTATATTGTGTATCTAATAATAATTAACACATTATATAGTAATTTATGGGTTGGACAGAGGAAAAGGTAGAAAAATTAAAAAAATTATGGGGTAATGGAAATACTGCTAGTCAAATTGCAGAAATTATTGGGGGAATTAGTAGAAACGCAGTTATAGGTAAAGCTCACAGGTTAAACTTATCTGCAAAAATAAAAACTAGAACAGCAACATCTAATAAGAATTTTGAATCCTCAATGGAGGAAAACAACCTTAGTTCTAAAAAAATTAGAAAAAGTAAATTTAGATCTTTACTAATCGAAAAAAATTTTGAGCCTGAAAATCCAAAACAATTAGAGGAATTAGATGAAAGCTCTTGTAAATGGCCTATTGGCCACCCAGATGAAAATAATTTTTATTTTTGTGGAAGATCTTCTTTAAAAGACTTTTCGTATTGTAAACTTCATTTGCTATATGCTTATCAACCAAAAGGTAAAAAAGAAGAAGTTACTGATAAAGAAGAAGTTCCAGAATTTATTGAAAAAAAAATTCAGTCAGCTTAATAATTATTTTTAAAATTAAGTATTCTCTTTAGAAATATATTTTTCGGTTGAGAATTGTCCTCCTTCACGCCACATAAAAGAATATTTTTTTACCTCTAAATCAAAATATCTTTTGCTTGGAATTCCTATGTCGAAATTGCTTTTATATTTTTTTGATAATATATTATCATATTTCAGTAATCTTAATTGGTCCTCTGTAAGCAATGGATTTGGCATCATTTGAAATATTTTTGCAGAAAGTAAAGCGAGTGGTAATGGCATAGGTAACAAAAATCTTTTTTTATCAATTAATATTAATAATCTCTCAATTATATTCTTAAAAGTGATAACTTCAGGACCTACACACTCTATTATCTTTGAATTAATATTTTTAGAAATTATATAATAAATTATATCAGTCAAATCTGAACAATGGATAGGAGTAAACTTTGTTTTTCCAGAATAATATAATGGAAAAATAGGTAGTCTATTTAATAATGTCATAAAATTAGTCGTAAAATTATCATCAACCGAATAAACAATTGATGGCCTCAAAATTGTAGCAAGAGAGAAATTATTTAAAATATTTTTTTCACCTTCTAATTTACTTTTTGCATAGTTGCTATCTTTAGCATCATTAATTCCTAAAGCAGATATGTGAATAAAATTTTTTAATTTATATTCTTTTGATAATTTTGCTAACAGAGATGGAAAAAGAGTATGAATATTATGAAATGTATTTCCTTTATTTTTTTCAAACAAAATTCCTATCAGATTTATACATATATCTGCTTTTGAAAATAAATTTCTTATCTTTTTTTCATCATAAATATTAGCTTCGGCAACATCTATATAACCAGCATTACCTTGGGTTTTTATAATATAACTTTTTTGATGAATGTTACGGGTTACGACAGTTACGGTAATATTGTTTTTTGTTAATTTTCTCACTAAGTGTCTACCTATCTGACCGCTACCGCCAAAAATTAGACAATTTTTAGGTTTCATATATATATATTTAAAAATGAATATTGATATTAAACTTCACAAAGTTGATTTACCAGATGATTTAAAATTAGGCAATGTAATAGCAGTAGATGGTGAATTCATGGGTTTAAATGTTAGAAGAGACCCGTTATGTCTAATACAGATTTCATCAGGTAAACAAGATGCTCATATAGTTCAGCTTGATAGAACTAATTATAAAGCTCCTAATTTAGTGAAGATTTTATCTGACAATAATATTACTAAAATTTTCCATTTTGGTAGAGCTGATATTGCACATATCAAGCACTATTTAAAAACTGAAACGAACAATATCTTAGATACTAAAATAGCTTCTAAATTAGCAAGATCATATTCAGATAATCATTCTTTAAAAACTTTAATTAAAGAATTTATAAACATTGATATTAGTAAACAATTTCAAAACTCAGATTTTGGAGGGGAGTTAAATCCTGCACAACTTAAATATTGTGCTAATGATGTAATTTATCTTCATAAAATTCATGAAGAATTAAATAAAATACTCATAAGAGAAAATAGAATTGAACTTTATCAAAATTGTTTAAATTTTTTAAAAACAAGAGTTGAACTTGATTTAGCTTTATTTAAAGATGATATCTGGTCTCATTAAAATGAAAAATGAAATAAATCAGATAGGTAAAGATGTTATAGATCTTCAAATAAAAGCATTAAAGAAACTAAGAAATTCCCTAAATGACTCATTTGGTAAAACTGTAAACATAATCAGCAAATGTAAATCGAAAGTTATAATATGTGGTGTTGGTAAAAGTGGAAAGATAGCATCAAAGATATCTGCTACTTTATCATCAGTTGGAACACCATCATTTTCAATTTCGGCTAGTGACTGCTCTCATGGTGATTTGGGAAGAATTACAAGAAAGGATATATTGATATTAATTAGTCACTCTGGCAATACAGATGAATTAAAAAATATTATTAAATATGCAAAATTAAATAAAATTACTCTTATTGGAATTGTATCAAATAAAGATTCAAATTTGTACAATTCAGCAAACATTAAACTATTAATACCTAATGTTGAAGAATCTGGTTATGGGCTAGTACCAACATCTAGCACAACTGCCCAATTATCATTAGGTGATGCCTTATCAATTGCTCTAATGAAAAAAAAAAAATTTGGTAAATTAGATTTTAAAAAATTTCATCCTGCGGGAAATTTAGGAAATAAATTAAAAACAGCTTATGATTTGATGTTGACTAAAGCCAAAATTCCATTTGTTAATGAGAACACAAATATGAAAAATGCTTTAATTATTCTTAACAAAAAAAAACTTGGTTTTTTAGTTGTTATTAACAACTACGGATTAAATACAGGAATATTTACTGATGGAGATTTAAAAAGATTAATTCAAAAGAAAAAATTTAGAAATAATCTTAAGATAAAGTCAGTTATGACCAAAAAACCTTTTGTAGTTGAAGAAAATACTCTTGCATCAGATATTCTTACTCAAATGAATAAAAGGAAAATTACAAGTGTTTGTATTTATAATAAAAAAAATAAAAAAAAAACTATTGGTGTGCTTCATATTCACCATCTTCTTAAACTTGTAAAATAAAAATGAAAAGAATTATTCAAATGATTCTTTTATTAATTCTTATAGGTACTATATTAATTTTTTATAATTTGTACCTTAAAGAAGAAAATAAGATTCAAATAGAAAAACAAATTTCCATAGATCAAATAGATGATAATTCAAATGAAATGCAAGATAATACAAATCAAATTGGAAATAATCTTATAAAAAATTTAAAATATGAAATAACTTTGAACCAAAATAACGACTACATTATTAAAGCAGATTTAAGTGAAATAGTCTATAAAGATAATACAGAAATAATTAAAATGTATAAAGTAGAAGCTTTATTAATAGATAGGGATAATAATACTATTATAATAACTTCAGATGAAGCTACATATAATAATTCAAATTATTACACAAATTTTAAAAAAAATGTCGAAATTAAATATGCAGATAATATAATCTTTGCAGAAAATATGATTCTTAACTTTGAGAATAATTTAATAACAGTAACTGATAATGTTAAATATATTGGATCACGTGGTGCCATGAATGCAGATAATATAGAAATGAATTTAATCACTAAAAAAATTAGTATATTTATGAATAATATCAATGAAAATGTTGAAATTACTACAAACAATTAATGTCAATTATAAAAAAATTTAGGATCAAATCTTTTAAAGAAAACAAAAAAATTTTAAAACTTGAAAAGTTATCTTTAAAGTTTGGAAAAAAAGTAATTTTAGATAATTTAAATTTAGAATTAAACTATGGGCAAATCTTGGGACTACTTGGGCCTAATGGTGTAGGAAAAACTACAATATTTAATTTAATTACAGGCTTAATTCAACCTGATTATGGCTCTATTATAATAAACTCAAAAACAGTAAATAAATTTCCAATTTATGAGAGAGCATTAAAATTCAAGATTGGATTTGTTCCTCAGAGTGGTGGTTACTTCCACGACTTAACAGTATATGAAAATCTCAAAGCTATTTCTGAAATAGCTATATCTAACACTAGTTATAGAGAAGAAAAAATTAATTCATTAATATCAAAATTTGAATTAGATAACATTAGAGATATTAAGGCAAATTTTTTATCTGGAGGACAAAAAAAGAAATTAGTTATAGCGCTTTCATTAGTTTCAGATCCAAAGATTTTATTACTCGATGAGCCATTTGCTGCTCTTGATGTAATGACTATAAAAGTACTTCAACAAATTATTGTTAATTTACAAAATATTGGTGGAATATCTATTGTTCTATGTGACCACCAAGCCAGAGATTTATTAGCTTGTGTAGATAAAGCCGCAATAATTAACAACGGGAAAGTAATTGCTCAAGGATCGCCTTCAAGTTTAATAGATAATATTGATGCCAAAAAAGCTTATTTTGGAGATTCTTTTAAAATTAGCTAATTAAATAATCTATGAATAACAAAATTTTAATTAAAGGTGCTTTAAAACCTTTTGATAAGATCATAAATATTGAAGGTGATAAAAGCTTATCAATCAGATGGGCATTACTAGCATCCCAATCTATTGGAAAATCAACTGCTACAAATCTACTTAAATCAGAAGATGTTTTAAACACAATTAACTGTCTAAAAAAACTTGGAGTTAAAATTTCTTTATTTAAAAATAAATGTGAAATCCATGGATTAGGAATTAATGGATACAAATATAAAAAAAATATAATATTAAATGCTGGCAATTCAGGAACCCTTGCGAGGTTAATAATGGGTTTATTAGTACATTCAAAAAATAAAATAAAAATAATTGGAGACAAAAGTTTATCAAAAAGAGATTTTCTAAGGGTTACTAAGCCGCTAGAAAAATTTGGGGCAAAATTTAAAACAAATTTTGGCAAACTTCCTATTTTTATAAAGGGAACAAAGAATCCTACTCCAATTAATTACTATGAAAATAAAGGATCAGCCCAATGCAAAAGTGCTGTAATGCTTGCAGCTCTGAATACAAAAGGGCAAACTATTATTAAAGCAAAAAAATCTAGAAATCATAGTGAATTGTTTTTTAAACACTTAAACATTCCAATCAAAATAAGTAAAAAAAAAAAATATGATTTAATAAAGATTAGAGGTAAAAAGAAAATTAGATCATTTAATTATCAAATTTCGTCTGATATTAGCTCTGCTGCTTTTTTTATAGTTCTGACAGCTTTATCAAAGAATTCTAAAATAAATTTAAAAAACATAAATATAAATCCATCTAGAATTGGTATTTTAAAAATTTTAAAAATGATGGGTGTTAAAATATTATTAAAAAATATTAAAAATTACAAAGGAGAGAAAATTGCGGATATAATTGTTAAAAGTACTAAATCATTTAAATCAATTAAATGTCCATCTAATCTGAATAGTGCAGCAATCGATGAATTTTTATTAATTTTTTTAGTTGCGGCAAAAGCTAAAGGAATATCTTACTTCAAAAATTTATCTGAGTTAAATCAAAAAGAAAGTCCTAGATTACAATGGGGATCAAAAATTTTAAAGTTAATAGGAATAAAAACCATTACTACAAATAACTCTATTAAAATTTTTGGTAATCCAAATTTGAATATAAATAAAAAGATAGTTATTAAGAATTACCTTAAAGATCATAGAGTATTTATGTCGAGTGTAATAGCAGCATCAGCGTTTGGAGGTAATTGGATTATTCACGATAAAGACTCTATAAAAACTTCATTTCCATCTTTTTTAAAAATTATAGATAATCTAAAAAAATAAAATTTATTACTTTTGAAATTGTTCAGTTAAAATACCTAAAAACCCTTAAAAACAATAATATTATTATGAATTAATTAATGTCTAAATTTAAGAATTTGCTATTGATTTAAATGATAAATTTATCTAAAAGATCGTGTTTTTAAAAACAGATTGGAATTTAACTAATTAATGGAAATATACAAAAACTTATCAACCCCAGCATCTAAAGAATTCGAAAAATTATTAAATAGCCAACTTTCTAAAGTCAGTATTGAAGAAGGAAAAATTATTGACGGTAAAATCAATAAGATAACAGAAAAGTTTGTATTTCTGTTTGTTGAGGGGCTAAAAAGTGAACCAGTGCTAGACATAAACGAACTTAAAAGCATGGGTTTAGCTGAAAAGATTAAAGTTGGTGAGACAATACCTGTATTATTAGAAAAAATTGAAGATAAAAATGGAGAAGTTTTAGTATCAGCTAGTAAAGCACAGAAAATTAAAGGTTGGGACAAATTAGTTGAGGCTTATGAGAAAAACGAACCAATCATGGGAAAAATTACCTCAAAATGCAAAGGTGGTTGTATTGTAGAGCATATTGACACTGGCTCTCTAATGTTTTTACCTGGTTCACAGATAAGCGACAAACCTCTTAAGGATATAAGTCACTTAATGAATGAACCACAAAAATTTGCATTAATAAAATTAGATAAAGTAAGAGGAAACGCATGTGTTTCTAGACGTGAAATTATCTCGTCATTTAAAAAAGAGGACAAAGCTAAAATTATAGAAAAATATAAAGTTGGAGATATAATTAAAGGTGCAGAAGTTAAAGGATATAGCTCTTTTGGTTGTTTCTTTAATGTAAATAATGAACTTGATGTCTTAGTACATTTACAAGAGATCTCTTACTCAAGAGTTAATCATCCTGATGAATTTTTTAACATAGGTGAGAAACATGACTTAAAAGTTATATCTGTTGATAAAGAAAAATTACAAGTTGGATGCTCCGTAAAACAACTTTCACCAGACCCCTTTGAGCATATTGAAAACTATGAATTAAATAAATTATATAAAGCTAAAGTTTTCAAAATTATGGACTTCGGTGCTTTCTGTGAATTAGAACCGGGATTAACAACTTTGCTTCATGCAAGTGAAATAAGTTGGACTAAAAAAAATGCGTCGGCAAAAAAAATGTTTAAAGTTGGAGATGAAATTGAATGTGTCATCACAGAAATAGATAAGGAGAAACGGAGAGTAGCAATATCTCATCGGTTAACTAAAGAAAATCCGTTTGAAACTTTTGAAAAGCAATATCCCGTTGGAACAGAAATTGAAGGTGAAGTTGTTAATAAAAATGAATATTCTTTATTTGTCAAAATTAAAGATTTAGATATTGATGCTTTTTTACATTGTAATGATTTGACTTACTTGAATAATGGTGAAGAGGAGTTGGCTAAATATAAAAAAGGTGACAAAATTCAAAAAGTTAAAGTTTTAGAGATTAAAGTATCTGAACAAAAAATAAGAGTCGGATTAAAACAAACACAAACTGATCCATTTGATTGGTTTAATGATAAAAAAGTGAATCAAACAATCACTGTTAAGATTATATCAGCCGATAACAAAGGTTTGACAGTAAGACCTGAGGGATGTGAAATGGATTTCCATATTAAAAAATCTCAAATTGCAATAAATGCAGCTGATGCCAGACCTTCAAGATTTACAGGTGGTGAAAGAATAGACTGCGCTATAGCTGAACTAGATACTGATAAAAGAAAAGTTACTTTAAGTATTAAACTGCTTGAAGAAATTGAAAAAAAAGAAGCTTTAGAAAAATATGGATCTGAAGGCTCAGGTAAAAATCTACCTTTTTCATCTTTATCAGAAGATTTAAAGAAAAAAGACAAGGAAAAAGAGTAATTAAAGAAGATTAAATTGGCTATTGTAAAATCAAAGCTTTTAAAACAACTCTCTCGAAATTATCCAAATTTTTTAAAAAAAGACTTAGAAAAATTTACTGAAATTATTTTAAAGGAGATAAAAAGTACTCTAAAACGAGGTGAAAGGGTAGAACTACGGGGATTTGGAGTTTTTTCAACAAAAAGGCAAAAAGCTAGAATTTCTAGAAATCCAAAAACTGGTGAAAAAGTTCACACCCCAGAAAAAAAAACAATTCACTTTAAAATGTCAAAAGACTTGTTTAA
>CEUZ01292178.1_pt1 | contig 12519 bp, 11 predicted proteins | sample 361511 | NCBI WGS metagenome assembly CEUZ01 (sample SAMEA2622822, study PRJEB7988) | marine metagenome | biome: marine biome (ENVO:00000447); feature: surface water layer (ENVO:00002042); material: "saline water (ENVO:00002010), including plankton (ENVO:xxxxxxxx)" | depth 5 m
CCTCACAATGAAACGCCTCTGGGTCAAATAAAGGAGAATAAAATGAAACGGCATCCAATAGGATTTATAATAGGCATTGTCATAATACTTACCAGTATAATGCCACTTTTTTCGCAGGTGACCCAGCAGGCTGTTATGGGTGCACCAAAACGTTCAGAAGGGGAAGGACCATTTGATCGTCTTATTATCCGTGGTGGAACCCTAATTGATGGGACGGGTGCCCCGCCCCGAGGTCCAGTAGACATCGTCATTGAAAAGAACCGTATTGTGAAAATTGTAAATGTTGGTACTCCTGGTAGACCCATCAGTCCAGAGCGACGTCCGAGTGGAGAGACCCATCAGATTGATGCCCATGGTGCGTGGATTTTGCCAGGTTTCGTGGACGTGCATGTCCACATTGCAGACGTTAACGCTGGTGGTGATCCTTCGCAGAGCGAGATGGTCAAGGTACCAAAAGCCGAATACAACTACAAGCTGTGGCTTAGTCACGGTATCACAACGGTTCGTGGAGTTCCATTTGGTGAGATGGACTGGTCTTTGAATGAACGTGAGCGCAGCGCACGGAACGAGATTACCGCGCCCCGTATGGTCTCATACCATGTACCTGGCAGTGGTAGTGAATGGGCTGGGAAGCCGATTCTTACACCCAGCGACGCCCGGAAGTGGGTGCGTTGGGCAGCCAAGAAAGGAATCGACGGCATCAAGCTAGACGCTTATAGACCTGAGATAATGAAAGCACTATTAGATGAGGGGAGTAGGCATGGACTGGGCTCTATAGCCCATCTCCGACAAACAGGGGTGGCCCAGATGAATGCTTTGGATGCAGCTCGTCTAGGCCTTGGAACTGTTACTCATTTCTATGGGATTTTTGAGGCACTATATGATGATCACGATGTGCAGCCATGGCCAGTGGATATGAATTATAGTGATGAGCAACTCCGATTCAGCCAAGTGGCGCGCCAGTGGAATTTGATCCATACAAAAGGCTCGGAGACGTGGAGCGCTCTCATTGATGAGTTCTTGGAACTCAATGTCATTCTTGACCCTACAATGACAGCTTACATTACAACTCGGAATGTGATGGCAGCCCGTCGGGCAGACTGGCACACGGAATATACGCTTCCCTCTCTGTGGGACTTTTACACTCCCAACCCTACTAGCCACGGCTCCTACTACCCTGACTGGACCACATGGGATGAGGTGGCGTGGAAGCGATTCTACCGAAAATGGATGGACTTCATTGATGACTACAAGGATGCGGGTGGGCGAGTGACAGTGAGCTCAGACGCTGGATTCACCTACAACCTAATGGGTTTCTCAACCATTGAGGAGATGGAACTCCTGCAGGAAGCCGGATTTCACCCTATAGAAGTAATTCGAGGTGCTACTTTACACGGGGCCGAAGCTCTTTTTGAACCCCGTGGTGAACCCATCCAATTCGGCGTCGTGCGTCCGGGGCTCTTGGCAGACCTAGTAATAGTGGAGGAAAACCCTATCCAGAACTTGAAGGTGTTGTACGGTACGGGGGCGATCCGCTTAAATAACGAAACGGGCAGGGCCGAAAGGGTTGGCGGTATTCGTTGGACAATCAAGGACGGTATTGTCTACGACTCGAAGGGGTTGCTGGCCGATGTGCGTCGTATGGTAGAGGAGCAAAAACGGGACCGTGGTATCAACTCACTACCAACCACTAGATTCCAGTCTTATAATAGATAGTGTATTATGCTCAATCTTTAAGATAAGTAAAGTGGTATTATTGGAATGAAACGCCCCTGGGTCAATATGGTCGGCTATTTGATAATAATATTTTAAATTAAACCTGTAACAAAGTGTTTATGATACAGCCACATTAAATGAAATCTGGCCTAAACCAAAATCTTTTGAATAATACTACTGGATAGATTCAAATGCATTTAAAACGGATACTCTTTCGATAGATTATTGGAAGAATTAATAGTAAAAAGGAGAGAATATTATGTTTAGTAACAAATCAACCACATCATTTCTTTTGATTATAACGCTGATTGGAAACCCTATCACTGGACAATCTGACAGTACTCCGCTTACACTGGATCACTTTCTTGAATGGGAAAAAGTAGTGATACCCGCTTTATCAGGCGGACTGGGGCCACAGATTTCTCCTGATGGGAGTAAAGTTGTATATAGTAGGAGGCACATTGATAAAATAAACGATCGATGGGTTTCTAATTTATGGATTATGAATATTGATGGGAGCCGTAACAGATTTTTAACCAAAGGAAGTGGAGCGAAATGGTCACCTGATGGGACGCGGATAGCATTTATACGTAAAGGGGAGCCTAAAGGAGCTCAGATTTTTTTAAGATGGATGGATGATGAAGGAGCAACGACCCAGATTACTAATGGTGAATACGGTCCTGGAGGACTTTCATGGTCGCCAGATGGAAATTCTATTGCTTTTACGATGATGGTTCCATCTAATGAAAGTTGGAATGTAGAACTTCCTGATCGCCCTGAAGGAGCAAATTGGACAGCGGAAGCCAAAGTGGTAACACGGCTTAACTATCGCCGTGACTATGTTGGTTATAGTGATGAAGGATATCGGCATATTTTTGTTGTATCTGCTACACGGGGTACGCCACGTCAATTAACCAACGGTGATTGGAACCACAGTGCTCCATCATGGACACCGGATGGTTCTGAAATTCTTTTCTCGAGTTTACGTATTCCTGATGCTGAATATGAGTTCCGTGAGTCAGAAATCTATGCTGTTGATGTTAAATCAAAAGTGATTCGTCAATTAACTACACGCCCTGGTCCAGATTCAAACCCTATCGTTTCTCCAGATGGAAAAATGGTGGTCTATATTGGGCATGATAAAACTGATGCTACATATTTTGAAAGAAAATTATATATAATGAATCTCGATGGGTCAAAACCCAAAGATATAAGTGGAAATTTAGATCGAACACCACGAAATCCAATTTGGGCACCAGATAATAGTGGCGTGTATTTCTATGCATTGGATACTGGATCAGAAAATATTTTTTTTGCGCCAGTTCGAGGTAACCCACGATCCATTACAGAAGGTAAGCATGTATTGACCCTTTCAAGCATATCAAGTAATGGGCGTGCTGTAGGGACTCTTTCCAATGCTAATATCCCCGGCGACATTGTCACATATCGTCTAAAAAGGCCAAAACTTGAGAGGCTTACTTATGTCAATGATGATATTCTATCAGATATTGAATTAGGTAATTTAGAAGAGCTTTGGTACGAGTCGGCAGATAACTATAAAATTCATGGCTGGGTTGTAAAGCCACCAAATTTTGATCCATCAAAAAAATATCCTCTTATGTTATCGATTCATGGCGGACCACATGGAATGTTTTCCGCCATGAGCCCCATGATGTGGTTCGAATGGCAGCATTATGCTACCAATGGTTATGTGGTACTCTATACCAATCCAAGAGGTAGTGGAGGATATGGAAGTCAATTTGGAAACGCCATAAAAAATGCTTATCCAGATCGAGATTTACTGGACCTTATGGCTGGTGTAGATACAGTTGTTAATCGCGGTTATATTGATACTGAAAACATGTTTGTCTATGGCTGTAGCGGTGGCGGAGTACTTACTGCATGGACCGTAGCTCACACTGATCGATTTGCTGCAGCTTCATGTGAGTGTCCCGTAACCAATTGGATGTCATTTGTTGGTACAACCGACGGCGTAGGCTGGTATCGAAATTTTAAGGAGTTACCTTGGGATGATCCTTCGGAGCATTTGCGCCGTTCTCCACTAATGTACGTTGGGAACGTAAAAACACCAACACTGCTAGTTACCGGTGAAAAAGATCTTCGAACACCAATGGGACAAACCGAAGAATTTTATCAAGCATTGCGTTTTTTAAAGGTCCCAACGGCTATGGTACGTCTCCAGGATGAATGGCATGCTTATTTTTATCGACCTTCTAACCATATGAGAATGTTAGCATATCGGCGGAGTTGGTTCGAAAAATATAAAACTGAATAAAATCAGGCTGTACAATTAGTTAAGAAATACAAATATTTATACCTTCGAATAACTAAAGGATAAAGCAACCTTTACTGATCCCCACCACTTTTCAAAAGGTATATTGCACGTTTTTATTGGTGGTATTGCTGTTCTTAATAATAACAAAATAACTGGTAAGCGACCTGGAAGATTTATCGAGAGATTTATAAAGTGAAAAATTAATTTTGCGCGATGATAAAGAATAGACAATTAAAGGAGAATAAAATGAATAACTGCACTAAAGAACCTGTTCTAAAATGACCTCGAATGAACGCCATGCTAATCTACGCCTTCTTGCTGAGTTCTTGGTGATCTTTGCTGGTGTGGTACTTGGTCTCTTCGCGGACGATTGGCGCCAAGGGAGAAATGATGCCAAAGAGGGAGTTGCCGCACTTCGTCTTCTTCAAGCGGACCTGGTAGCCGATTCCGCGGAAGTGGCTTCTCGAATAAGGGTGGCTCGGAGGGACTCAAATGCAACCTCACTCTTAATCGAAGTATGGGGTGATCTTGAGGCTTCATCAGAGTACTTAGAGTCAGCGATTTACTCGTATTATATAACGAGTTATTACCAACCATTCAATTCGACATACGAGGGCCTAAAGGCAGGAAACAGCCTTCGCCTGATTGAAGACAAGGAACTAAGGGCCGGAATCATTGACTACTTCCAGAACCGCCAGATATACTTGCAACAGTTGGTGGATATGTCCATGGATGCAGACTTCAAGACTATGGAGAAGCTGAATCAACATCATATAAGGCTTTCACCTAAGGACTATCGGTGGGGAAACTTGAAGATCCAATCATCATTAGAGGCACTTTATGCCGATGAAGAGCTTCGCAATGCAATTGCTTGGTCAGGATGGATTGCTCAGTGGACCATGAGAGTCTTTAGACGGGCTTTGGACCACAATGCTGCTCTCAGGGCTCGTATCTCTCAATACTTGATCGAGAGTGATTAGTTTTCGAGGTTAATGACAGGGGGACGGTCGTGATGAAAGAAGCACCCACATTGCCAGGTGTTTATTTTTAATTTCCTATATGAAACGCCTCTGGCTCAAATAAAGGATAATAAAATGAAAAATTAATGCTTCCTTTATAGATACTAAATCACACAGAAACATATAAAAAGAACTTGATAGGTATTTTTTTAATTTATTAATATACGTTCAGTTATGTGCTACAATCGACATCATCATCACCCGATACATCTAAAATCCTTGGGAAAAAGGAGTATCGTTGGTGTATAGCTGATTCATAGTATAATTACAAATTTTGAAAAAGCCTTCCCGCATCAGCGGGGAGGCTTTTTTTTTACTTGAAAGAATAAAATGAAAAAGATATTGAAATTAGGATTACCTAAAGGCAGTCTCCAGGAAACCACTTTTAAACTGCTGAAAAAAGCAGGTTGGAATTTTACAGTCTCAGAGCGAGCTTATAAGCCCTACTCTGATGATAAGGAAATTGAGGCATTGCTTATACGTGCCCAGGAAATTTCCACTTATGTGGACCAAGGTGTGTTTGATGTGGGGATTACGGGCAAGGATTGGATACAAGAAAATAACTCCGATGTAGTTGAGGTCTGTGAACTAGTCTATGCTAAATCATACATGCGTCCGGTACGTTGGGTATTGGCCGTCCCGGAAGAATCAGATATTCAATCTGTTAAAGATTTGGATGGGAAAAGGATTAGCACGGAAGTCGTTAACATTACACGAAACTACCTTAAAAAAAATAAAATAAATGCCCAGGTTGAATTTTCTTGGGGCGCGACAGAAGTTAAACCGGGAATATTGGTGGATGCAATTGTGGAGGTTTCGGAAACTGGTTCATCCCTGATTGCAAATAACCTAAGGATTATTGAAACAGTCATGGAATCCAGTACGCGGCTTATTGCCAACCGAGATGCGTTTAAGGAATCATGGAAGCGAAAAAAAATTGAAAATATCGGCCGCCTACTCCAAAGTAGCATTCTGGCTATGGGTCGGGTGGGACTTAAAATGAATGTGGCCGATAAAAAAATTGATGGTCTACTAGAAATCCTCCCTGCTTTAAAAAAGCCGACAATTAGTCCCCTTTCCAATGGAGATGGGTGTGCATTAGAAATTATTGTGGAAGAAAAAATAGTTAGGGATTTCATACCACTTCTGATTGAAAATGGTGCCACGGATATTATTGAATATCCCCTCAACAAGGTAATTATTTAATGTTGCACATTCTTCAAAATCAAATTGTATTGAATCAACAGTTGGATTGTAGAAAATTGTCCCAAATGGTTGATGTATCCAAGATTCTAAAAAATGTTTCAGAAAATGGAGATCAAGCAATTATCAATTATATGAAAGAATTTGATGGGGTAAGTGTTTCTTCAATTCCGTTTCCAATTGGGGATTTTACCCCCAAAGAAAAATCGAATAATACTGAATTGTTACAAGCAACCGCTGAAAATATCAGGAAATTTCATCAAAGACAATTCCCAGCGTCTTTTACTTTTGTGCAGAAAGATGGAACATGTGCCGAATGGAAATGGCGTCCCATTGAACGAGTTGGTATTTATGTTCCGGGAGGTAGGTTCTCACTTGTTTCATCTCTATTGATGAATGTGATTCCTGCTCAAGTGGCCGGCGTAAAAGAAATTGCTGTCTGCACTCCACCAAATAAAAATGGGCTACCCAATGCATCCATTTTAAACGCTTGCAAAATATTGAGTATCAATGAAATTTATTCTGTTGGTGGTGCTCAGGCGATTGCAGCCTTGGCATACGGAACTGAATCTATTTCTTCTGTGAACAAAATTGTGGGACCGGGTAATGCATATGTTGCCGCTGCAAAACAGGCTGTATCATCTTTTGTAGGTGTTGATATGAATGCGGGACCTACAGAAATAGTGATCATTGCTGATGAAAATGCAAATCCTGCATATGTTGCCGCTGATCTTATCTCTCAGGCTGAACATGATTCAGAAGCAATTGCAATTTTATTAACCGATTCAAATAAACTGGCTGAATCAGTAAATAAACAAATCAAAATTCAGATAGAAAATCTTTCCACAAAGGAAATTGTAAAAAAATCCTTTGAAAAACATGGTATAATTTTCTTGGGTAAAACTATATCTGATTGTGTTAAAATTTCAAATAAAATTGCTCCTGAACATTTATCTATTCAAGTTAAAAATACAGATATTTACCTTGATCAACTAATTGCCGGCGCTATTTTCTTAGGTGATAAATCTCCGATCGCTTGGGGTGATTATTGGGCCGGCCCTAACCACACTTTACCCACAGGCGGGCATGCGAAATTTCGTGGACCACTTAATACGATGGATTTTATGGTCCCTTATTCTATTATTGATGCCTCATCTGCTCTGGATACCAGTGCGGAAAAAGTGTCTAATCTAGCAAAGCTTGAAGGCCTGAATGGGCATGCAAATTCTGTTGATATCAGGAGAAAACAATAATGGATATTCAAAATTGGGTTAAACCTGAAGTCATTAATCAACCGGCTTATCGTTTAAAGACCGTTGATTTCGAAATCAAAATGAATCAAAATGAAAGCCCATGGGATTTACCCCAGACACTAAAGGCAGAGATTTCCGATAAAATTCAAAATACCGATTGGAACCATTATCCGGATCTTATCTCTACAAAATTGAAAAAAAAGATAGCAAAGTTAAACGGTTTAAAAGATGATCAAATAATAGTTGGGAAAGGTTCAAATGAAATCTTTCAGGCCATTTTTACAGCAACGCTTTCCAAGGGTGAAGAAGTATGTCTTCTTTCTCCTACTTTTGCAGTGTATCAAATATTGGCCGAACATTTAGAAGCTAAAGTGATTAATTCAACTTTAAACAAATCATTTGAAATTGATGAAAACGATCTTCTTGAAAAATCAAAAGATGCTAAATTAACCATTTTATGTAATCCCAATTCTCCAACGGGCAACTTAATTAAAAGAGATTTGATTGAATCGATTCTTCAAGAAACTCGGGGATTGGTTATTATTGACGAAGCTTATTATGAGTTTTCTGGCCTGACTTGTTCTTCTCTGATTGATTCATATCCTAATTTGTTGATTACAAGGACATTTTCCAAAGTGTTCGGGCTTGCTGCTTTTAGACTGGGATATGGTATGATGCCAACAGAATTCAGTAATCAAATACAAAAATGTATGCTTCCATTTAATATAGATGTGCCTTGTGCTATTGCGGGAGAGCTTGTCTTGGACCATTTAGACTTATTTAAATCGCGGGCAGATTTAATTGTTATGGAACGAGATAGAATGATCAAAAGTATCAATGCTATTGATGGGTTTTTGGCTCAGGATTCAACTGCAAATTATTTTTTAATGTCTGGGAAAATACCGCCAAAAGAACTGTTTACAAAAATTGGAAGTTCTGGGATTTTGATTCGGGATGTTTCATCCTATCCAGGATGCGATAATTATGTTCGTGTATCCGTGGGATTACCTGAAGAAAATTTAAAATTATTAAAAGTATTGGAATCTCTCAAATGAAATATGATGCATTTATTTTTGATGTGGATGGTGTTTTGATTGATACATCAAAATCATTTGCTCAAGCTGTACTTCATGCGGTTCGTGTTGGAGCAGGCTCAAAGGACTTTACGATCAATGAATTAAATTTACTGAAGTCAGTTGGTGGTTTTAATAATGACTGGTTTGCTGCTATGGCCGGCGCAGCGTGGGTTTCCTATGGAAGCCAATATCCCTTTGAGGAGTTCACTAGGCGATCTCGAGAGATTGCCATCGGTATTGAAGGGGTAAGGGGGTTCCTTCCTCAGGTCAATACCTCTTTTGAGGAATCTATTCAGGCATTGGTAATGGAAGCATATGGAGGTATAACAGCCTGTAAAAAGCTTTATGGATTCAAACCAAAAACCATTCAAATACCCGGATATTGGCAGACAGAAAAAGCACTCATTCCAAAATCTTTTTTCAATCAAATAAAAGAAAGAATGGGAATTGTTACGGGGCGAAACCAGCAAGAAATGAATTTGGCTTTTGAAATCCTTGATTGGCAGTTACCAGATCCCTTTGTTGCAATTTCGGATGATTCTGAATTGGATAAACCAAATCCTGAAAAACTAATTAAAATTGTCAACCGTATGGGATGGCAAAATCCAATCTTTTTTGGGGACACAAGGGATGATATGAATTTAGTGAAAAACTATAAAAAGGAAACAAAATGTAAAATGGATTTCTGTTCGATTGAATCTGATCTCGATTTACCAGATTATGGATTCAAAACAAAGACTGTCACAAACTTTTTTAAGGAATTAGAAATAAATGGTTGAATTAAAACGCAAAACCAAAGAGACGAATATCCAAGTCAAATTGAATATTAATGGTACTCAAAATATTAAAGTTTCAACCGGAATCGGTTTTTTTGATCATATGCTTACTTCACTGGCCTTTTGGGCTGGCTGGGATTTAAATCTCTCTTGTATAGGAGATTTGGAAATCGATACCCACCATACTGTAGAAGATGTTGGGCTGGTTTTAGGGAAATCATTTTTAAAAGCGTGGGAAGAAACAACATCAATAAAACGAATTGCTTATGCATTCGTCCCTCTCGATGAGGCTCTCTCACGGGTAGTGGTGGATATATGCAATCGGCCCTATAGTGTTTTTGAGGCCAATTTCAATGTTGAGCGTGTAGGAACTTTTGAAACAGTCATGACGGGTCATTTCTTTCGTTCCTTTGCCCAAGAAGCTCGAATAAATTTACATATTCATAATTGGTATGGTGAAAATGCACACCATATTATTGAAACTATGTTTAAAGGACTGGGTATAGCGCTTATGGATGCACTCCAGCCGCGATCTGGGAAAACCGCATCAACAAAAGGTTCCTTATGATTGGAATCATTGACTATGGCGCCGGTAATATGGGTAGTCTCACAAATGCTCTGAAACATTTGGGTATTCCATTTCTTCGCTCTAATTCACCAGATAAACTTGTTGAAGTAGATAAATTGATTCTTCCTGGAGTAGGTGCATTTGGTCCTGCTATGGATCGATTAAACCAGTTACATCTTTCATCTTTTCTTCAAAAATGGGCATACAACCAAAAACCTTTATTAGGGATTTGTCTCGGTATGCAATTAATTTTTTCTGAAAGCGATGAGAATGGAAACCATAGAGGGTTAAATATTATACCGGGGAAAGTGAAAAAGATTAAAAATTCTCTCCGGTCAATTCACATTGGTTGGAATCATGTACAATTAAGTGGGAAATCAACTACTTTATCCCATTCAGGATTTGCTTATTTTGTTCACGCGTTTGCCTGTCATCCTAGAGATAATAATGTTGTAATAGGCACAACTGAATATGGTGAACAATTTCCGTCTGTTATTCAAATGGAGAAGGTCTTCGGTGTTCAATTTCATCCGGAAAAATCACAAGATTTTGGGTTGGATATTCTAAAAAGGTTTTCCCATGTTTAAGGTCATCCCTGCTATCGATCTTATTGACGGAAAATGTGTACGTCTAACTCAAGGTAATTACAATCACAAAACCGAGTATAATGCTGATCCAGCTGATCTTGCACTTTCTTTTTTGGATGCAGGAATTTCATTCATCCATGTTGTGGATCTTGATGGGGCTAAAATAGGCTCACCTCAAAATCTTGCTACCGTTGAAAAAATCGCAAAAACAGGAATTGAAATTGAATTCGGGGGTGGATTGAGAAAATTATCTCATTTGGTCTGCGCCATCGAGAGTGGTGTCCGAGATTTAATCTTGGGGTCAAAATTAATTTCAGATGGAAATGAAATTCAGGAATGGATAGAACAGTTTCCTGGTCGTCTAGTGGCAGGGATTGATGTAAAAGATGGCTACATTGCTGTATCGGGATGGAAAAAGACCAGTTCTATATCGGCCATAGATCTAGTTCAAACTGTAACCCAATTAGGTTTTTCCCGTATCATTTACACAGATATTGCAACTGATGGTATGTTGCTTGGACCGAATTTGGAACAATTGCAATCCATTTCACAATCATCCTCTATCCCGGTAACGGCCTCTGGAGGCGTTGGTAATATTTTCCACATTCAATCCGTAAAACAATTGGTGCACTTAGGTATAGATGGCATCATAGTAGGAAAAGCATTTTATGAAGGTCAAATTACCATTAATGAGATGGCCTCATGTTAACTAAAAGGATTATCCCATGCTTAGATGTTAAAAGTGGCCAAGTAGTTAAGGGTGTAAATTTTATTAATCTTACCACAGAAGGTGACCCAATAGAATTGGCCAAAAAATATTCAGATCAAGGTGCTGATGAGTTGATATTTCTAGATATTTCTGCAACGGTAGAAGGGAGAAATAACGTGTTGGAATTAGTTAGAAAAGTTGCTAAATCTGTGTTTATCCCCTTCTCAGTTGGAGGCGGAATTAGAAGCACAGAAGACATATCCAATGTCTTAGATGCAGGTGCAGATAAAGTATCCATTAATTCGGCAGCATTAAAAGATCCGTTGCTAATTACAAAAGGCGCCGAAAAATTCGGATCCCAATGCATTATTCTTGCCATGGATGTCAAACGGATGGATGGTTCATGGATTGTTCATTCCCATGGCGGAACGATTTCCACAGGAAGAGAAGCAGTTTCATGGGCTCAGGAAGCCGAGGAATTGGGTGCAGGTGAAATTCTTCTAACCAGCATGGATGCAGATGGTACAAAAGCAGGGGTCGATATCAAAATAACAAAAAAAATCAGCGAAACTGTCGGTTTGCCTCTCATCGCTTCCGGGGGAATAGGTAATTTGAATCATTTCCTGGATGCCATCGAACTAGGAGAAGCAGATGCTGTTTTGGCTGCATCTGTATTTCATCGAAATCACTATACCATTAATGAAGTTAAAAAATTTTTACACCAACATCAAATTCCCATAAGGATAACTGCGTAATATGAATATACTTAATGAAGGTCAGAACCTTAGCCTGGATTTTAAAAAGTTAAAAAAAATTGCTCAAATCGAAGAAGATATTCTACCTGTTGTGGTACAGAATGCTGATACAAGAGAAGTAATTATCATTGCATATGCAAACCAGCTCGCTCTTGATTATACATTAAAAGAAAGAAAAGCTACTTTTTGGAGTACTTCCCGAAATGAGTTGTGGTGTAAAGGTTCTACATCCGGAGATACTTTGGAATTGGTCAATGTATTTGTGAATTGTGAACAAAATTCACTTCTCTATCTTGTAAAGCCTCAAAAAGTCAACGGATGCCATACCAATCGTAAAAGTTGTTTTTATCGGAAAATCGAAAATGAAAGTTTATCCTTTCACAACTAGAAACCTATAAACCGTGATCAATTAAAAAGTTTTAGAAATTGCGGGAAATAACGCCGACATTTTGTGCTGTTTTTAGCGTCCCTCGATTAAGGGGCTTTTTTGTTTATAAAAGATGATACCCAAATTATTATATAATTTTTTGTAAATTTTAGGGTCAGGCGTTCCACATACCA
>CEUZ01044729.1_pt1 | contig 12513 bp, 14 predicted proteins | sample 361511 | NCBI WGS metagenome assembly CEUZ01 (sample SAMEA2622822, study PRJEB7988) | marine metagenome | biome: marine biome (ENVO:00000447); feature: surface water layer (ENVO:00002042); material: "saline water (ENVO:00002010), including plankton (ENVO:xxxxxxxx)" | depth 5 m
TTGGCACCAGCTTCTGTAGTCATATTAGTTAGCGTTAAACGTGATTCTACTGACATGTCGGTTATTCCATCACCACCAAATTGCATAGCTTTACCAGCAGCACCCTCAGTCGTAATATCTCCAATAATTCTCAAAATGAAATCTTTCGCCATAACATTTTCAGGTAATTTACCATTTAGTTTGAAGTACAAAGTTTCAGGAACCTTAAACCACAACCTACCATTTAATATCGCGTATGCAATATCTGTGTGACCTAATCCACAAGCAAATGCACCTAATGCCCCAGTTGTATTGGTATGAGAATCGCCACCAACATATAGTTCACCTGGAGACACAAGACCCTCTTCATGTGACATAGAGTGACAGATTCCATATTGCCCCATACCATACTTGAAGTGTTTTTTGATACCAAATCTATTGGTAAAATCAGATAGTTTGATAATATTTTCCGCAGATATCTTATCTACAGATGGAACGAAATGATCCTCTGTAACCCAAATCATTGAGGGGTCAAATAGCTTGTCCACCTTAATAACGCCGTCTTTTTCTAATTTTTCAAATGTTTTGATAACACCAGGTCCTGAAACATCGTGCAACATCACCTTATCGATCTTTGCAAATTTTACATCCCCAGGTTCGAGTTTAGATTCACCTGCACCCCTAGCAAGAATTTTTTCTGTAATGTTCATATCCACAATCCCTCTTCTTTAGATTAAAACCTTTCAGAATAATAAAAAGGAAGCGAGTTCCAAATTCATTATGTCGCTTCAAGTATTTCCAGTTAAGGCTACAAAAAAACGTGGTAAATTTGATCTTTATGATGAAATTAAAAAACTTGTAAAAGAAAATGATGCTTCCCTTCATGAGGGTGATGTTTTAGTAATTTCAAGTAAGTACATCTCAAATTCGCAGGGAAGAATACTGGATCATGATTCTATTAAATCATCTGAAATGGCAAATGAATTATCAAAAAAATTTTCAATTAATCAAAAACTAAGTGAGGCGATAATTCGTGAATCAGATATTATATTTGGTGGTGTTTCTGGTTTTGTTATCACATCATCAGACAATATCATGGCGCCAAATGCTGGCATTGATAAATCAAACTCTCAAGGCAAACTCATTTTATATCCTGATGAACCTTATCTTGTAGCAGAGCAAATTAAAAGAAAATTCTTTTTGGATCATGGCATACACATTGGCGTAATTATAGTAGACAGTAGATTAATGCCTGCAAGAGTAGGTACTTCTGGTGTAGCAATATCCTGTTCTGGCATTGAACCTGTTTTAGACCGACGTGCAACAAAGGATCTAGATGGTAATGCATTGAAAGTAACATTTCAAGCCACCGCAGATAATTTAGCATCAATTGCAAATCACAAAATGGGAGAAGCTGATGAATTACTACCAATAGCAATTATTAGGGAATCTGGTGCACAATTGACTAATAGAAAAATAAGTTCTGATGAAACAGCAATTCCATACGATCAATGTGTTTATGTCAGGGGCTTAAAAAAATCATAACTATTTAAAAAATCAATTCATAACCATATTTGCTTTTAAATATAGGTAATTTTGAGAACAATGCGATGGCAGAATATCTTACAAAATACCCAAAGACGATTTCGTTTTTTGATGGTCTTAAAGGGATGGTAAACATAGAAAAAAGTTCTAACGTAGAGCAGCTTCATATTGTTGTAAAAAAAAATGCTAATGAATTAATTCGAATGTTTATGGATGAGGGTTTTTCAAAGGTAAAATTTGAACATAAACAACCATCACAAATTGGTAACGGTCTTTCTCTAAAACTCAAAAAACCATGGGAAATGCATGTCAGACTTGTTGAATTAAAAAAAGAGCTTATAGCTATACATGCTGAAGTAGAAATTTCGAGGGATTATTTGCAACATCTGTTTGGACAAAGAACACCAGTAATATATGAAATAGAAAACATGCTAAAAAAATATGAAATTGAATATAGGGTTTGGAATAATAGAATCAAAAAATATGTTCATACAGTATTTGACAATTATAAAATAAAATTAGTTACTCCAAATATACCAGTATTTGCTTGGAAACCCATGTTATTTGTCATTGGGACAGTAGGCACAATGTATCTATGGAAATATTTGGATACAGTTTTCTAAAATGGAAATTCTCTAATTACCTTTAATTACAAATTTCTACTTCATAAATTAATGGAAGAAAAACCACAAACTGTTTCCTTAACATACTATGGAATCTCACCATGGGAAATTGAGGTAATATATGATATATTCAATGAAAAATTTAGTATTATTCAAGAGGAGACAGAGCAAAACAAAGAAACTTTTGTTAGTTCATTAACCATTCATATACCATTACCATTCAGTGAAGAATTCTTCAAATGGTTTGAATTTAAGGCGTGGGAGAAAGTAAAATCAATTATCAAAGAGATGAAGAGACGCCGCGGTAAAGGAAATGCCATCGTAGTCGAAATTGTGTTTACAGGAAAACCAAGTGTTCGATTTGTCGCTGACTTGAATGAAAATCATCATTTTAACAGTGCAGTAGAAAAGATTGATTTCGTAGTGGAATTGCTTCCATATCATCTCAATGACAATAATATCACTAATGATTCGACTGAAGTGTTATACAAATATGATATAGTATCTGGTAAATGGAAACTTGATTCAATTACTTGATATCTTTCTCTAATGGCTCAACCATTGAATGAAGCTCTTTGTATTTTGTATCTAAAAATTCTAATGCCTCAGTAAGCTTTTTGGTTTTACCATACTTGTATCTTATCATATCACGATGATGCCAAAAGTTTTTGTTGTCTGTAGTAGGTAAAGTTGTGAAGTAGTCTGGTCCTTTAAGTTCATCAGGTATTTTCATATCAAAAGGAAATAAAAAATCAGCAATAAACCATTCATCTCCATCAGGATAATCTGCGCCAGTTTCAATATCAAAGAAAATATGAAGTAAATTAGATTGCATTAAACCATCACCATTAATTGTAGGGTGTTTTATAGCAGATTTTTGAAAATCTAGATTAACAAGGGCATCCTCAAAAAAACCTTTAATGATTGATTTACGAAAAATTGTGTTAACTTCAGTTATGTTCAAAGATAACGTAATAGTTAGAATTTCTTGCTAATAACTCATATGGCGTTTATATTATTACAAACGTTATATTTTCAACGAATCAAGAATCCCTGAAATATCTGTAGTAGATTTACCATTTTTAGAAATCTTCTGCTTTGCTGCAGGATTTTCAAGATAATTTGGTATTTTATCAGTTATTCTTTTTGTATATGGAGTGATTAATTCATTCTTGTAAAATATTCCTGTGGGTATTTTATCGCCCCATTCAAGTGATTTTTCTAATGCCTGAGATAGTTTTTCGTTGAGCTCAGTACTTGTGCTATAGTGTACCACAGGATCATATCCAGTATCAGAAAGATTGTAAATTCTTGGTGTGGGTTTTTTTGTTTCTTCATTAATTTGATCAATTCCAGCAAACCAGTCTCGTGTGTAAAGATCATTATACGTAGGACAAGGCTGTAAAACATCAATAAACGATAAACCCTTGTGTTTTATTGCAGCTGTAATAATATTTTTCAATTGCCTAACATCATATGAGTAACTTCTAGCAACAAAGGTGAAACCGCTAGAAATTGCAAGTGCTATAGGATTAACGTTATAATTTGAGTTGGGATTTGCTAATGATTTAGTCTGTTCTCCTAACTTTAGAGTTGGTGATGCCTGACCTTTTGTCAATCCATATACAGCATTATCAAATATGATGTATGTCATATTGACATTTCGTCTTCCTGCTGCAACAAAATGACCAGCCCCAATTCCAAGACCATCACCGTCTCCACCTACAGCAACTATCGTCATTTCAGGATTTGCTATTTTTGCGCCCTGTGCGAATGTTAAGACTCTGCCATGAAGAGTATGAACACCATATACGTTGATAAAATGAGATGTTTTACCTGAACAACCAATTCCAGAGAAAATTGCCGCTTTGTGTCTAGGTATTTGCATTTCTGTTAATGACATTTGTATTGCATTAACTATCCCAAAATCTCCACAACCTGGACACCAATCGTTATGGACCTGAGTTTTATAATCTCCTAATTTAGTCGCCATATGATAACACCTGCTTTTTCTCAGCTTTCTTCTCTAGTATTTTTTTCAGCGAGTCAAAAATTTCTGTACATGTCATTGGTCTTCCTGTATATTTCAAAATATAATAATCTGGATCTCTTAACAAATTTTCTTTGATTAGTGATGCAAGTTGACCAGTCATATTTGCTTCTATGTCAATTATGATTGAAGAATTTTTCAGTAAAGATTTGATATAATTTGTTGGAAATGGATGTAACAACTTGATATCAATAAAACCAATTTCATATCCATCTTGCTTGTGCATTTCAATGGCATCTAATATTGGACCCTTAGGAGAACCCCAGCTAACTATGCAGATGTCTAATTTACCGTATACTACAGCTTGATCCTCCTTAGGAATCAAAGAGATGACTTGTTCAACTTTTGTTTGTCTTTTATCCATCATCTGAATTCTGGTCACTGGATCCTCAGAGATATGACCGTATTCATCACTCTCATCACCGGTATTCCAGAAAATACCATTTTCAAGCCCAAGTTTTGATCTTGGTGAAATTCCATCTTCTGAAAGAGCAAAACGTTTGTAATCACCATCTATTTTTTCAAGTAATTTTCCCCGATCAATAGATACCAAATCTGGATCAAATCTATTGCATGTAACAACTGAACTAGCAATGAATTTATCAAGTATGTGGATAACAGGAACCTGAAAAATATCAGCAAAGTTGAAACATTTTCCAGTATCATAAAAACTGTCTTCAATGTCGCCTGATGCATAAACTATTCTTGGAAATTCTCCATGACCAGCATTGATTGCAAAAAGTAAATCATCCTGACCATGTCTTGTTGGTAATCCAGTTGAAGGTCCACTACGTTGGAATAGCGTGATTACAACTGGAACTTCGTTTATTCCAGCCCAACCAAGAGTTTCCGCCATCAATGAGAAACCAGGTCCCGATGTTGACGTTGCAGAACGTACACCTGTTAATGATGCGCCAACAGCCATCCCTATCGCAGAAATCTCATCTTCTGTTTGTATTATGCTAGTAGAACCAGGTCTATCCTCCTTTACCTGTAAAATTTCATGAGTTTCCAAAAACTCACTTTCATCTGATGCTGGTGTAATAGGATAATATGACTGGAACCTGCATCCACAAACCATTTTGCCAAGTGCTGAACCCTGGTGCCCTTGAACGAGCATTATGTTTGGTTCCTTGTCTGTTTCGTCAAGTGATGCATTAAAACCAGAAAATTTTGCAGATGCATAATTATAAGCAAAATTTGCTGCCTTTTTATTCAAATCAGCAATGGTAGGTTTTGTTGGAAAGATTTCTTCTATGGATTCTAGTAATGGTGCTATTGGTGCTTTCAAAACTCCAAGTGAAAATGAAACACCCAATACATTGAACATACGTGTCATACGTGAAAGCTCAGGTTTTTTCAATTCGTCTGCAATGTTTGATAATGCATCCCAAAATGAAATTGGGTAAACATTGACACCACTTTCCTTGGCCAACTCAATTATGCTTGAAACTTTTGGTTCCATATTTTTTGATTTAAAAAATTCATCTAATCTGACTCTATGATCTGTTTCAATGGTTGGTATTTCATCAATGCTTGTATTAACTATAGATGAATCATAAATTATTGCTCCATTTTTTGAAATACTCAAACCATGTCTGATCATGGTTTCGGCATCAAAAGCAACCATGATGTTTGCACCGTTTACATTTGAACGAATTTTGTTGTCTGAAAGTCTCACTACGAAATAACTGTGTAAACCTTTGATGTTAGAATGATATTCCCTTTTTCCAAAAACATGGTAGCCCAGTTTTGTACCAACCCGTGAAAATATGTTTGCAGCTGTGTCAACACCACTTCCTTGTGGTCCACCAATTAACCAACTATAATCAAAAGTCATGACAGATTAACCGCCAGTAGCCGCACTATCGTCATTAGAAAGTTTTAATCCACATTCACATTTATCACGTTCTCCACAAAAAGGGCAAACACAAGTACAATTTTCTATGGGGTTTTTACAATCTTCACAAATAGTAAAATCATCATTTGTATTATCAGAATTCATTATTTTTTAATAATTCAGATGTTATAAATGGTTTAAGTAATTATAGCTGAATTAAATCGTCAGGATCTCCACGAACACAATCTGTTTGTACAGATTTGAGGTTTTCAAATTTGACTGTTCCCTTTGGTATCTTTCCATCATTTTGGAGTGAACCTATTTTTAATGAAACAGATTCTTTATGTTTTTCACACGTAATTCCTATCATAAATTCATCATTACCAGATACTACCGTAATTAGATATTCTGGTGGGTTAACACAATCTTTGTCTCCCTCCCTAATTGAGCATTTATCAGGTAACAACAAAAAAATTGTAAATGGAATGGATATTAAGCTTGTTCAATAATTTTATTGAAATCCCAAATCGATTCTTTTTGATTTTTGGACTGTTTCAGTATTCCCTTTTCTTGTAATTTTTTTACAACGAAGGCTGAATATGCCGGGGCACCAGTAGCACCCGGAGTGTTATAATTAACTATATGAAATGAATTTTTGCCTTCAACTTCTATCATTTCAGATACAAAATCTCCCTCAGGTGAAATTACAGGTGTTCTAATACCTGACGTTCCACGTTTTGGAAAATTCTCTGGTTTTACTGCAGGAATGAATTTTTTTACCCTTTCAACCATAGCGGATTTAGAAATTGAGCTAAGGAATTCCTTAGATACTAAAGAAATGAAGTCTGGATTTAGAAGAAGCTTCTTTGTACTGCCAGTAACAATATCTGTCATTTTTGAAAGAGCAGTTGAAATATCTGTAATAAAGCTGCCATATGCCTCTGGTGAATCAACAGGGACAGCGTTTGGTCCAATCTCAGTTTCACCGTTAGCCCTTTTAATCCAATGTGGATCTAAAAATGGAAACTGTGTATATCTCGGTACCGTATAGATATTTGTTTTAACTAGATTGGCGATATCAGAATTAGCTACCCAATATTCACCGCGAAAATGAAGATCTGAATAACCATTTAGTAATCTGAATTTTTTCGCAACGTCAAGAGAATTTCCCCCAGCGCAATTGATTACAAAATCTGATGTTAGTGATGATTTATCTGAGAATACTAGGTTAACTTCTTTAGATGTTTCTTCGACGTATTTCACATTGTGTTTAACTAAAAAAGATACACCATTATTTTTGGATAACTCTGAGATTGTTTTTGTTAGTAAACCATAGTTTGTTGAACCTTCTTTAGTACAATAAAGACCTGAATAACAACTCAGGTTAGGCTCTTTTTTCTTCAGCTCGCTAGAATCAAGAATTGAAATATCTTCTTCAGTTAATCCATTTTCTTTTCCCATGACCATATATTTTTCAAGAGTTTTATGTTGCTCTTCATCTAGTGCAATTTCAATCGTTCCACCTTGAACCCAAGGAATGCTATTTTCAGAGGCTAATATCTTCCACATGTCATGAGAAAGAAATGCTGCTCTAGCGAAATTCTTCTTGCGTTTGGAATCTAAGTAAAATGGGTAATGAATTACACCACTATTGCGTGTACTAGAATGCATTGCAATATCATGTTCTTTTTCAACAACGCAAATCTTTAGATCATATAGTGTAGAAAGCCAATATGAAATAGTAGTTCCTAATATTCCTCCACCAATAATTGTGATGTCATATTTTTGCATTCACAGAATTAGTTTTTCTCATATATTATGTAATGGCGCCGGGAGAGAGATTTGAACTCTCGATCCCTTGCGAGAACGCGCTTTATGGTTTTATAGAATTCCAGGCGCGCGCCCTACCAGGCTAGGCGACCCCGGCATTGATTATTCGCCATATAGATTTCTGAACAGCTTACTTTAGAAGGTTTATGACTATGGATTTTTTCACCTTATTATTTTCATGATCAAATCCCTCAACTATGATCTTGTATCTTCCTTCTAATGAATCAGAACCGTCCATCTTTTTCTGATCCCAAACAAACGTTTTTTCATCCATTGGTTCAAGCGTAGAAATTACTTGAGCCGCTATTGGAGTATAATATAATATGCCGTCAAGCCCCGTTATCTTCAAACCGTATGAGGAATCAGAAAATGTTAGTGGCATAGTACCAGAGTTTACAATTTTAATGGAAACAGTCTCTCCTAATTCAAAATCAATTTTTTCTGTTACAATTGAAATTGAGTAACCTTCCTGAAATACTAATTGTTCATAATTAGATTGTGCAATTACAAAAAACCCAAGTATCAAACCTGCTAACATCCCAACTAAGATTGCAATTATAAGACCTCTAGGTACGTTTTTCATATTTCTAAGTATTAGTAATATTTTCTTTAATTGTTGATCGTGATCTCCAGCTTTTTGGATATGTACCTGGTGCCATGATTATTCGTTGTGTCTCAAATGCATATCCTTTTGTTTTTTCTTTGATATCATCTTCAGACATCAAAGATTGTGCAAGTGCTACAATCTCCCCTTTTTGTGTATAAATGCCAACGAGGTCATCCTTTTGTAAATTTGGAGAAATTTGTAATATTCCAGGGATGGCCAATTGTGCACCATGACATAGTGCATCAATGGCAGAATCACGTATGACCACTGATTTAATCTCACTTAATGCATGCTCTATTGGATGTATCATAGTAGACAATTTTGTGCTATCATTTTTCTCCTTCCAATCTGCAAATGCATCAGAAATTTCATGAAGAGTAACTAATGGATAGTTTTCATGAAATTGATGTACACGAGTTCGTCTTAGTTCAATCATAGTGGCACCATCTCCTAGCACCTCTCCAAAATCATAGATTAATTTCCTGATATATGTACCAGCCTCACAAAGCACACGGATTAAAATCAGGTTTTCTTTCTGTTCAAGTAATTCCAGTTCAAAAATTTCACGAACTCGTGTTTGCCTTAATACAGATGAACGTTGAGGTGGTTTTTGATATATATCTCCACAGAATTCTGTTAAAATATTTTCAAGTTCTTCCTTTGATGGTAATGAATGAAATCTACCTAATGCATGGTATTCTTTCGGACCAAGCAGTAGAACGCCTAAAGCCTTTGTACCCTCACCAAGACCCAATGGAAGTACACCTGTGACCTGTGGATCAAGAGTACCACTATGACCAGCTTTTGGAATTTCTAGTATTCGTTTAGACCAGGCAACAATTTCATGACTAGTTGGACCAGCTGGTTTGTCTAGCAATATTAGACCATAATTTAGTAGTTGTTCAACTGTACGTTTATCATAGTATGTACCATATTGATCATCCGTGATATCTTCATCAATAGTAATTAAATTCTCAAGTTGTTTTAATGCCAAAAAATTCCCTCACAGTTGATTTTGCAATTTCAAGAACTTGTTCTACATTAAGCTCGTCAGTTTCAATGATCTTATCAAATACAGATAGATCTTCGCCAAATTCAAATCCGTATAATTCCTTGTAAATTATTTTATTTTCATTATATCGTTTTTGTACGATTTCCAAAGCATCGTCTTTCGATGAATTGTCTCTGGTAGTCATTCTTAATGCGCTGTTTTCTTTAGACCCATCTAGCCAAATCTTAACTCCGCCTTCAACAAGCCAGGGAAGAGTGTAGCTAGTTACAACAATACCCCCTTTAGAAAAAAGTTCTTTGAGTTTATTATCTACATTTTTGTCAAATTCGGGATTTTTTTTACGTTGTTCCAGAAAATTAATTCCGTCCTGTGTGTCCCACCAATCATCACCTTGTGTTTGAAATCCTTGCTCTTCAGCTAGCTCCTTTAGTATATCACCTCCGCTTAGGTACTCAATACCAAATTCTTTCGCAAGGCCTTTAGCAATAGTTGTTTTTCCTATTGCTGGCGGTCCAGAAATAATTATAGATTTTATCAATACTATTCATTCATAGAAGTTTTGGTTAGCTTCATTATGGTACCACTAAATGCAATTGCAGTAAGAAAATACCATGCCCAAAGATATATTTCATTTTCATGATTACAGAATGGTCCAATGCCTGCAGCTACATCTGCAGCCATCTTTTCAGTTGTACAAGTTAGTGCAAACCATTCTCCAGGTATAACATTGAGCGGAATTGGAGAAATTGCTACAGTATATGAAAATAGTGTCGGCATTAGAAAGTAAAATATCAATAACAATGGAATGATTGTGATCATCATTGGGCGCATGTTCATCTGCATCATTTCCATACTCATTTTGTTCATGTAAGTAGATTTTTTGCTTAGCTCTGCAATTTTTGCTTCATCTTTTGATTTGAAAGCAGCCATCCTTGCTTTTTGCCAAGCTCTTGTCTCTTTCATTATTCGTTTGAGTTTGACTGAATCTACTAGTTTTTTTCTAACTCCTGCATTGAATAGGTTTAGCATTATGGAAAATCCAATAATCCCAAGTGCAGAAGGTAACATGCCTTTTACCATTGGATCAGCACTTCCAAGTGGACCCTCACCTCGTATTCCCAAAATATCTCCCTGTAAGAAGACAAGATCCAAGAAATTTAGTATAAAGTTAAACTCAATCATAGCCCTATAGCATCTAATACAGATGCAGCTGCCTCATCAACTTTTCCCTCATGATTAAATACAACTTTCATTGGAGAGCCAGAAAGAACAGAACAGCTAGAAAGCATTGCGTCTTGAACAGCTAATTCTTTTTTAATATCTTCAATAGAAATTGCATCCCTGTTTCTGGTTTCATCCTTCATTCTTCTATTATGTATCTCATCAGGGCTAGCTGTGATTGCTATGAAATTAGTAGGTTGTATAATCTGTATTACATAGTTTGGGAGACCAGGATAAAAACCAGATTTTGTAGATATGAAAGCATGTGTATCAATCAAAACTACATCGTCTTTGAGATTCGCTATATCTTCTGCAGCCATTTTTTGGAGTTCTTTTTGTTTACCTATTGATAGTTTTCTTAATTCATCTCTATCTTTAATTCCATTCTTCATTGCCTCCTCAAGCATTACTGTACCAAAACTATGTACACCAACAGTTTTGTTTTGTTTAGTGATTAATTCAACAAGCTTCGTAACAAGAGATGTTTTACCAACTCCAGGAATTCCAACTACTACGACTTTTTTATTATCTGCCAAGCCAAGCACCAAGTCTGGGCATTACCACTTCTACCTTCTCTCTTACGAGTTGGTTATAATAGTTAATCAAAATATCTACAGTTAACAAAATACCTATTCCAGAACCAAAAACTCCTAGAATATCTGAAACACCAGCTATCAAACCCAATATTACAGAACCAAGAATAGTGACAGATGGAATATACTTGTTCAGAAGAGTCTCAACTGGCGCGTTGGATCTCCTAAATCCAGGAATTACTACATCAGCATCCAAAAGATTTTGTGCTGCTTTTTTGGATGATAGACCGCCCAATTCTACCCATAATTTTCCAAATACACATACGATGCCAATCATGAACAATACATACAATACTCCTCGCAGAGGATCTAGAGCTACAAGATCTAATCCTCTAGGGGGTGTTATGTAATAGACAATTCCTCCTATTGGTGTTCCAGGACTAGTGGGATCATATTGTGCAAGTATGTTAAAAAGCGGACTGGCGTTACGCGGGTTCAGCTGTGACCAAAGCATCTGACCAATAAACAATGCGTTTGCCGTAAGAGCTGATGCTAAAATTACAGGTATGTTAGACACATACATCAATTTGATTGGATAAGTGGCAGCAAATCCTCTATATTTTGTCGAAACAATTGGAATTTCAACTTTCATGCCTTGAGTATACACAAGTATCAATAGAACTCCAGCAGTAAGTAAAAGACCGAATATGCTCGGCAATTGATTCGACCGGAAGAAAACATCAGAGAAATCTCCCATTCCCATCTGTACATTTTGAATAATGAAAGGAATTATGCCAATACTGCCCCCGTCACCCGCAGGTAGAGGGCTGAAAAGACTCCAGAGTATCTGTTGAGCAACTCCACATGCAATAAACAGACTGATGCCTGACCCTATTCCCCATCCTTTCTGAATTAATTCGTCCATGAACATTACGATAACAGATGCAGCCATGAGCTGCCCTATCAAAATTCCAAGTACACTGGGTTCTGTTATATTTGGACCGTAAACTGCCCAACCATAAACAGCAGATTCTATTACTATCACAAAGTAGGTCAGCATCTTAGTAGCTGTCTGGAATATGCCACGCTCCTCTGGTCGTTTAAAGTCAAACTTGAGAATATCAGATCCCCTAAGTAACTGCATCAAAAGTCCAGCTGTAACGATTGGTCCTATTCCAAGCTCAACCAAGGATCCTTGTTGTGAGGCAAAAATAACTCGTGCAAATGCTAGAAAGTCAAAATCCGGAGTTGTGGCACCGAATAGTGGTGTTTG
>CEUZ01089774.1_pt1 | contig 12511 bp, 11 predicted proteins | sample 361511 | NCBI WGS metagenome assembly CEUZ01 (sample SAMEA2622822, study PRJEB7988) | marine metagenome | biome: marine biome (ENVO:00000447); feature: surface water layer (ENVO:00002042); material: "saline water (ENVO:00002010), including plankton (ENVO:xxxxxxxx)" | depth 5 m
CTCAACTATAATATTAGGTTGAAAAATTGATTCATCCTTGGGTAAATGATACCTGTCTACTAATGCAGCTTGGTAACCAGCAGAACGAGCACCGGTAATATCAAACCTATTCGATGAAACCATTAGAATATATTGTGGCTCAATTTGAATCTGTTTTGATGCATCATGATAAACACTTGGATGTGGTTTAAAGAACCCAACGTCATCGACTGAAATTACTGCATCAAACTCAAAGTTAATACAATCTTTAACCAGATGATCTAAAAACCACTTATCGCCATTTGATAATACAACTAGTTTATACAAAGAATGTAACTTAGGAAGTTCACTAATAACATCAGGGAACATTTTTAAATTCTGCCATTCATCCATTATCATATTAACTTCTGAATCAGTAAAAGAAATTGAATAATAGCGTAAAGTATATAATAAAGCTTTTTTTGCAGTCTCTAAATACCCTGAATGCCCAGCCATTAATAATGAATCTTGAAATTGTTCGATTCTCTGACGTTCTCGCCAAATAGCCCAAAAACTGTCTGGAGTTAATTTAGTATTGGAAACTCGTTTAATAGATAAATAATTTGTGATTGAGTCGATTAAAGTAGACTTTAAATCAAAAATAGTTCCAAATAAATCAAAAGTAATTGCTTCTATTTGCTTCATAACTTACTCAACTTATTTTGGACCATCAGATCGTTTTTTTGCATCTTCTAATAACTTGTTTAGTTCTTGGACTTTAGTGATATCTGCTTCTGCTTTATCAAGTAGCCCAACTTGCTTATAAGCATTGCTCCTATTATGGTATGCAACAATCAAAGAAGGGTCAATTTCAATAGCTTTCGTATAGTCAGAAATAGCCTCTTCATACTTCTCTTTTATGTGGTAAACTGCGCCACGACTAAAATAAGCTAAAGCATTATTTGGATTCTCATCTATTGCTTTAGTATATTCTAAAGTAGCATTCTGGTAATCTCCAGCATCAGTATAGCTATTTCCTTTTAGGATATGATCTTCAAAACTAGAAGAAAGAGTCAAATTATCTTGATTCGTCTGACAAGCAAGAAAAAAAGTGAACAATAAGAGAAAGCATAAAACTGAAGATCTGTATGAGTAAGCACAAAATTTCATAATAACCATTTATAACTCCTAATTCACACGAGCTTCAACACCAGATAAGTTTTCATGAGCCTTAACAAGGGCTTGTGTACCCTCATCTCCTAAATCACGAGCAAGAAGAGATGCGAAAAGTTGACTAACAAGTGCTGTACCTGGAATAGAAACGTTCAACTTTTGAGCAGTTTCAATAACTAATCGTAAATCCTTTTGCTGAAGTTTTACCATAAATCCTGGTTCAAAATCTCCAGCAATTAATTTAGGACCGAGTGTGTTTAATTGCCATGATGCAGCGGCACCCCCTCCAACGGCTTGAATAGTTTTTTCTAAATCAGCTCCAGCCTTCGCTGCAAATACTAGTGCTTCAGCGACAGCATTCATAGTACCTGAAACTAAAATTTGATTTACTAATTTTGTTGTTTGTCCCATACCTGAAGGACCAGTGTGAATGATATTTTTACCCATAGCATTAAAAAGTGGAAGACATTCATCGAACTTACTTTTTTCTCCACCAACCATAATAGACAGTGTTCCCTCAACTGCACCCCATGATCCTCCGCTAACTGGAGCATCTAACAATGCACAATTTTTAGCTACTAGTTGTTCGTTAATAGTTTGCGTTATTTCAGGAGATATCGTACTCATATCAATTACAACAGTATTCTCATTAATACCTTCAATCACACCATTAGTACCTAAAATTACTTGTTCAACATCTGGAGAGTCAGTCAACATTGTAATTATATAGTTAGATTGAGATGCAACTTCAGCTGGGGATTTTGCAACAGATGCTCCTAGTTTAGCTAACTCTTTCGTTTTTGAGTGGGTTCTGTTATACACTATCAAATTAAAATTTGATTTAATTAAATTTTTTGCCATAGGAATCCCCATGATACCTAATCCAATGAATCCAATTGTTTTATTTGTTGATTCCATATACATCCTCTCAAACTATTAATAAATATTTCCTATAAAAACTTTAAAGCAAATTTCAAAACATAGTCAACAAATAAAAAATGTTTATTTGTCTTATTTATCAATTATCACTCTTTAAAGAAGATAAATAAATAGAATTTGTTGAAAAATAAAATGTATAAGATTAAAATTGTCATAAATAACTATGGGCAAAGAGAAAAATAAACCTACTTCAAATTTTTTTCATACCATACTACACCCTCATCTAAAAATCTCCACATTTAGGTCATTTAGTTCTTTCGATTATTTCCTTATTTGGTTATCTGGAAGTATTATGATCGGTGCTCACCAGATGATGGGAATAGCACAAGGATATTGGATATACGAATTAACTGATTCAGCTACTATTTTAGGAATAATTGCTGCAATTACATCACTCCCAATGTTAGTCCTTGCTTCAATATCTGGAACAATTGCTGATAGATTTCGCAAACGATTAATTATTTTATCTGTACAAACAATTAGTCTTCTAATCTCGCTTTTTGCTTTATTTATTATAGCTAATAAGCTTAATTGGCAATATTTTATTTTCCTCGGATTAATGCAAGGATGCGTTTGGATATTTAATGGACCCGCCAGGCAGGCATGGTTACCAAAAATTGTAAGTAAAAATAATTTAGGTAATGCTATTGCTCTATTTTCAACAGGCGTCTCTATTGCATCTATAGCTGGTCCTGCAGTAGCTGGAGTTGTATATAGTTCTTTTGGACCTGAATTTGTATGGATTGGAGCTGCTTTTATATTCACAACAGCAATTATTTTAACTTTAAATATAAAAGCCCCAGATATTAGCAACGATCTAAGAGATAGACCATTTCTTAATGAGATAAAAAGTGGGTATTTATATATATTTAAAAATAATAATATTAGAGTACTGTTCTTAATAGGAGCTGTATTTACCTTACTTGCTTTCCCTATACAAAGTCTCTTGCCCGTACTCATAATCGATGTGTATGGAAAAACCTCAGCTGAATTAGGATTATTAGCTAGTATGCTAGGGATAGGCGCTGTTGTCGGTAATATTATCGTTGCATCTATATCAAAGCACAATCGTGCAATTTTCTTATTGATATTAATATTCACAGCTGGACTATGTATGCTTGGAATTACTAATATACAATATTTCTCAGTCGGCCTTATATTGCTATTTATACATGGAGTAGCAACTGGCTCAGAATACTCTATTATACAAATTTTAGTAATGGATCAGATTGATGAAGAATACCGTGGAAGAACAATGTCATTTTTGATGTTAATATGGGGGATTTTACCACTTGGTGTATTTCCAGCTGGAATAGGAGTAGATCACTGGGGACCACAACTCGTTCTCAGTATATTAGGTATAGGGTTACTGGTCCTTGGAACTATAACAATAATTACACAAAAATGGATTAGAAAGATTGAATAAACTAGTTATAGTGTAAGCCAGAAAGAGGCGTAGTTACTATAAGTCCAGCGTCTACTGGCAAAACAACTCCGTTTACCCATCGTGATTCTTCAGATGCAAGAAATAATGCTGCAAGAGCAATGTCCCACGGTGTACCTTCAGTACCTAGTGGTGCTGCTTGTACACGAAGATCACGTTGTTCAGGTGTCATTTCAGCTGAAACCATAGGAGTATATATTAATCCTGGAGCAATAGAGTTAACTCTTATATTATCTCTGCCATGCTGTACAGCCATAGACTGAGTTAAAGTATTAATAGCACCCTTTGAAGTCGAATAAGGAATACTATCAAATTGTCCTGAACCTCTGAGTCCAGAACATGACGACATATTGATAATTGAACCACCACCAGTAAGCAACATTTTTGGAATGGCATATTTACTTGTTAACATCATACTCTTCAGATTAGTATCAAGGACATTATCCCAATTCTCTTCTTCAACGTTAGTTACATCACCAACACCTAATATACCAACATTATTAACTAAAACATCAAGACGACCGAAGGAAGAAATAGCTAAATCTACCATTTTTTCTGCATCCGAAATTTTAGTCACATCAGAGTTACATATTACAGATTCTCCAGCTAGATCACGAATGGCTGAAGCCGTATTTTTCGCATATGTTTCATTTTTATCAACTAATAATACTTTACACCCATGTTTAGCAAAAGTAATTGAAATAGCACTACCTACACCATCTCCTCTATCACTAGAACCAGCACCAGTTACTATAGCTACTTTATTTGATAATCGTTGATCCATGTTTAACTACCTTTTTTAATTATTACCACCAGGAAATTGACTAACATCAAGTTCGCCAGAGATCACATAAATCGTTCGCTTAGAAACCATATGATCAGTTTGTTGTCGATTTGTACCAAGTGATTTTGAGTTTTTATGAAAATTTAAGCTGGCATCATCAGCATAGACTTCAAAAAGTCCGAACTTATTAGGATCAGAATCATCAGTCAACACATCAAATACAAGACATCCAGGTTCATTTTTCAATGTATTTTTAGAATGTTCAACCATTATAGAATGAAATGAATCACGATAGTCAGGATATACTAAGATCTCAACATAAAAAAGATGTCTATTATCCATAAATCCTCCTCTAAAGTGATGTAATATCCTATAAGTTGTTCGTTACGATAATAACATTATAAAATACTGTTCAAGGATATACTACAATTATGGATTTCGACATTATTATAAAAAATGGGACGATTATTGATGGTACTGGTCGTGACAGATTCTACAGTGATCTTGGAATTAATAATGGAAAAATAGATGTAATAGCAAATCTAAATAACAATACATCTAAAACAAATATTGATGCCACAGGATTAGTGGTAACACCAGGATTCATAGATATGCACACACACTCAGATGTATCTCTACTCGATAATCCAGAAGGTGAAAGTAAAATATTCCAAGGAATAACTAGTGAAGTGATTGGAAACTGTAGTTACTCACCTTTCCCAGTAGGAAAATCTGGTTCATTTACATATTCACCATATGTAATTGGCCCCCCAAATACTGATGATGATTCCGATCAATGGAACGATCTAAATGGCTGGGCAAGTTTCCATGAATCTCGTGGAATCGGGATGAATCTCATTCCTCAGGTCGGACAGGCAGCTTTACAATATGCAGTTGGGGCTATAGAAAAGCGCTCTGTAAGCAAGGAAGAAATGAAAGAAATGCAAACTTTACTTATTGAGGCGATAGAGCAGGGTGCATTTTCAATTACAACAGGATTATCCCTATATCCATCTGGATATATGTCGACCAATGAAATAATAACTTTATGTAAAGTATTAAATAAATACACCAATGTTTTTTACGCAACGCATGCACGTGAAATTAATGACAATGGTATAGAAGAAGCAATAAAAATAGGTTTAGAAGCTGAAATACCTGTACAATATTCTCATATTGCTCTTGTTGATCAAAATCAACATGGAAAAGCTGCAGAAATTTTACAAATTTTTGAAGATGCAACAACTAAAGGTCTTGATATAACATATGATGTTTATCCATATACAGCTGCTCAAGGTGGACTCAATCAATCAATTCCCGGGTGGGCTCAAAGTGGCACCTTAAATGATTACATGAATCGACTAGGTGACACTAATATACGTAAAAAAATACGTAAAGAAGTAGAAGATGGAATTTTAGGTACTCCATCATGGAAGAGCTGGATAATTGCTAACACACCACATAAAAATGCAGATAAAATAATAGGTAAGTCAGTACATGAAATCGCAATTGACCGTGGAATTGATCCAGCTGAAACTGTACTGCAGCTTGAAGAAGAATCTTATGGTACTGTGTCAGCTGTTATACACAACAGAATAGAAGAAGATCTTCAATATTTTTTAGCACATCCACTTGGTATGTATGGATCTGATGGAGTTGCAATATCTCCAAAAGGTAAATACAGTAGTGAAAAACACCATCCACGATTCTATGGTACATACCCTAGAATACTTGGCCACTATGTTAGGGGAAAATCTATACTAACATTAGAACAAGCAATCCACAAAATGACTGGAAAACCAGCAAAACGTCTAAATTTAAAAAACAGAGGTGTTATAAAAAAAGATGCAATCGCAGACATAACTATTTTTAATCCTGAAACAATTAGTGATAAAGCAACATTTGAAGATCCTCATCTTGTATCAGAGGGTGTAACAGATGTTTTGGTAAACGGTATCCCAGTAATTACTGATGGAAAGCATACAAAATTGCTTCCTGGCAAAATACTTCGTCGCAATTCTGACTGATCATTTAAGTAAATCTTGCAGAAGATTTTTCAATAAGATAAGCTAATCAAAATTATGCAAATATTATTATTTAAGGAGAACAAGTGGATTTAAATATTACGCAGATAACAGATTCAGATAACAGCCGTGTAGTAGCTGTACATAACGATACTATTTATGACTTAAACAAGTGTTGTTCAGAAAAACTTATAGCAGAAAACACCTCAAATGCAAGTTCTATGGCTAATACTTTAATCCCAAGTAATCTCAAAGATTTCCTGAATTCTAAAATAGATGTTATCAATCAATCTCAGAAAGTTATGGAATGGGCAACAGCTAAAGGAATACAAAAAGTACTTAGCGACCACCAATCTTCTTGGAAGATAGCTGAAAAAAAACTAGAGTCTCCAATTATCAGCTCCAGCAAAATAATAATGATTGGAGATACATATATAAGTCATGCTGATAGAGCAGGGATATCTCCACCAGACCGGCCCGGAATTTTTTTCAAAATGAGCCAAGTTGTCATAGGGAATAATGATTGGATAATTTATCCAAAAAACTACTATCCACAACCACTGAAATTCGACACTGAGCTTGCAGTAGTAATAGGTAAATCAGGGATGAGTATTCCTGAAGATCAAATCCAAGATCATATCTGGGGATATACGATCTGCAATGATCTTACGCTAAGTGGTGCTAAGGACTTAGGACCAAGATATAAGTGTTTTGAAACCTCTGCTCCTATTGGACCTTGGATTGTACCAAAAGCACAACTAAAAAACCCCCTTGACTTACACATGGAATTTCGCATAAATGGAAAAACTGTGCAGGAAGGCCATACAAGTAACTTAATATTTTCTATTGAATCAATTATTTCAGAAGTTTCTGAGTATCACAAACTATCTCCAGGGGATATTATTTCCCTAGGTGGCCCAGGTCCTACAACATCACTTAATCCTGGTGATATTGTTGAAGCAGAAATCGAATCTATTGGAATACTAAGTAATCCTGTAAAACTTGAAGATTAAATAGCTATGGAGAAAAAAATGAAAACACATCCTAAAATTATGTTTTATCATGACGGAAGACACCCTCATATGTATAGATATGAGCCTCCAATGTCCAAAGATGAAATGAATGCAATGATTGATGAACTTGTATCTACTTCAGTTGATGCTGTCGTGTATTGCCTTGGTGAAGGAAGAACAATGTTACATGATACCCAAGTTGGTGAACTACTGGGTCATAACGTAGATGAATGGGATCATACAGCTTTTCGCAGAGTACATCAAAATGCAGTTTCTTTAATCAATGAAGGGCATGATCCTCTCCAGTTAATTTGTGACCGTGCACACGAAAAAAACCTCCTTTTTTATGCTAACTTAATAGTTAATGCTGGAGGCCCCGATTCAGTACCAATGCGATGCTCAAACTTTCGTAAAAATAACACACATCTTGAAATTGGTGCTTCAGGTAATGTAGATGAATCTTTTAAAGGATATGATTATCTAGATTTCCAACATAATGAAGCAAGGGATGAACGATTTGCACTCATTGAAGAAACAATTACAAAATATCCAATAGATGGTTTCGAATTAAATCTTTTTAGTGCTCCATGGTTCTTTCAACCTGAAAAAGCTTATGAATCTCGTCAAATAATGACAGATTGGATTTCAAAAATTTATGAAATTACAAAACAAGGAAATAGTAATAAGGAATTAGTTGTTCGTATACCCAATAATATCGATCGCTGTTTGAGCCTAGGATTTGATCCAGAAAAGTGGGTTGAATTAGGTATTGTCGATGCATTAGTAGGACAAATAGAAGAATACATTATTAATCCTGCAAATGAACTTAGATCTTTGGTTGAAATCACATCAGAATCAAAATGCAGGGTCTATGCAGCTCTTGGGTTGGATGTAAATACTGATCGGTTAAAAACTGCATCTGCCTCAATAACACGAGCAATTGCATCTAATTATTGGGATCAAGGGATTGATGGATTGTATCTAACACAATGGTTTGCAGAATGGCCTTATTCTCCTGAATTCTATGATAAATTGAGAGATTTACCACATAGAGACATCATGGATTATAAAGACAAATTCTATTATATACCCAAGTACTCCAAAGCTCATTTTAGTAGTTCACCAGAAATCTCAACCCAAAAGGATCAGAAAGTAAATAATTTCTTACCCGTAACTTTGAATACAAGTAATACAAAAAAATTTATACTGCCAGTAGCTGATAATTTGGAAAAATGGGAACAACAAGGGCGTGTACATGATGTTCTTCTTCGAATACGTATACAAGATATAACAGAACTTAATGAGTTTGAATTCAAAATTAACAATAAAAAACTCCCTTTTTCATTATGTAGAAAAATAAACCAATTATATGTAATGCCTGGGTCTGCCCCTCGTGATCGCGTAATGGGTGGTTACTGGTTCATTTTTCATCTAACTTCTGAATATTGGCCTGTCAAAGGAAATAATGAAATTGATATAACTCTGCTTAATCGAGAATCAGATTTATCGGATAAAATTATATGTAAAGTTATAGATATTGAACTAGAAACAAAATATTTGAAAGGAAAAAACTTTCATCGTGAATTTAGCGATTTAGAACTCGGTCCACATGAATTTCGAGGTTCTTAAAATTTAACTATTGCCCGGCCTAATATTTTACCTGAATCAAGATCTTTATAGCTATCGATAATCTCATCAAAAGAATATATTTTTGTTACTAATTTATCTAAGAATAATTTTTTTTCTCTGAATAATTTCAGGAACATTGGAAATTCTTTCACAGGATATGTTGCACCTAAGCTACCACGATAAGTACGCTGATGAAACAATATCAACCTAGGGTCAACTTTTAATTCAGCACCAGGAATACCAACTAATATTGATACTCCACCTAAATTATCAGCTCCTGGTCCACCTGAACGTGTAACTGGTAAAATTTGTTCTGTTGTAGATTTAACTCCAACTGTATCAAATGCATAATCAAGACCCTTTGGAACAATTTCAAATACTTTTTCTATTGGATCATCGATTGAAGAATTAATTAAATGTGTAGCACCAAATTCTTTTGCAAATTGTAATTTTTCGTCTAAAAGATCGACAGCGATTATTGGGTAAGCTCCAATAATACTTGCCATATTAATAGCTGATAAGCCAACACCTCCGACTCCAAAAACTGCAACAGACTCTCTAGCTTTCACATTAGCTGTATTAATAACTGCACCAGCTCCAGTAAGAACCGCGCAACCTACAATACAACTAATATCAGTAGGCTCATTTTTATCGATAGGAATTACATGTTCTTCTTCAACAATACAATCATTTGCCCAAGTATAAATCCCACAAGAACAGCCTAATGTATTGCCTTTATAAGTTGCACCTGCAGGAGTATGATCAGGTCGTCCTGTATATGGTGTTCGTGTAACCCAAGTCACAATACAATGATCACCTTCTTTTAAATGAGTTACAGCACCCCCTATATGTGTAACTACTCCTGTTGCTTCATGTCCAAAAGCAAGAGGCCGTGGAGTAGTAATATCATTCATTTGATGTACTTGAGAATGGCATATTCCAGTTGAAAACAACTTAACAATTACCTGGGTTGGACTAGGATCAGGAATATCAATTTGTTCAATTACAAGATCTTGTCCTTGCTCTAATTGTATTGCAGCGTAGCTTTTCATTATTAAACTTTATACACCTAATATATAAAACTGAAATAAATATTTTAACTATAACTCAGAGCACTTAAGGATTCAAGAAGTTAGATTTCCTCATCATCTAAAGTTCTTTCAGTCCTTAGAAACTTAAAGAAACACCAAGTAGCAAATGCAGTTAATAGATGCCAAATAGCATGTGGTTGTATAAATGAATCTGGATTACAAAATGCTGTATCAGGATATCCTTGTAACCATGTATAAAATGCTAAAACATACATACTAACTCCAGCGAAAAACCAGGGAGAATAAGATCTTCTTTTCACTACAGGATTTTTAGAAATCAGAGCAGGTAACCAGAAAAAAATAACCCACCAGTAATTATCAATATTGGAAAATATTTCTACTGGCATTATTCCAAAAACAGCAGCAACGACAAAACCTATTAATCCTGAGAAATATCTAAAGAGCGGTGTCCAAAAACGAAATAACATTTCTGAAATCATCCATAGTGTGATAGAAAGCTTAAAAAGATCTAAGTTGATTCCTAAACTTGTTCCCCAAAACCACCTGGCAAATGCATAAATTAAAATAATAAGAACATAAATTATCCAAAATTTCTTTTTACTCCATTTACCCATTTCACCAACATTAATCAACCAAGGTAAAGTAATATACATAATCATGCTAAGGTTATCTGCCCAACCACCCCAATCTGTGTTAGTTCCATGCATCAGTAAAGAACCAACACCCAAAAACACAGTTACACTAGCATACACAACAGCTTTGGAATTTAACCCATAAAATTGATTGAATAAACGAGGTTTCCTGGATTCACGAGACAAAATATAAAACATGAATAAACCAGTAACCATATATCCCAAATTACTTAATGCATTAACAGGTTCTCTAAAGATACTTCCACTAATTCTTTCACACCATCGTGAAATATCTCCAATAGTTTGTTGGGATTCATTTGGAATCAATATTCCTAGAGATGCAAGTAAACTATATAAAATAAGGAAGAGGAAAGTGATAATCAGTACTACAAGGAAAATTCTATTTTCTAATAATTTTAAGAAAAACATAACTTTATATATTTAAGAACAGGTAATAGCCTCAACATCTGCTTCTTTAGATGTAGCAATCGAATTATATGCAGCTATAACAACTGACAAATCCTCTAAACCTTTTTCACAAGTCATTTGGATATCCTTACCTGAAACAACGCATTCCAAGAATTCAATAATAGTTTCTCTTCTACCTGGACCTCCAACCGGTAATTTGACATTTTCTTTTGTATCCAGCTCTGTAATTAAAAGACTAGAAGAGCCTGTTTCAAATGTTAGTTCTGCTTGAGTAGCACGTACTGTAATATTCTCACGAGTACCACTAACAGGTGAAGCATTTGAATAATGAATAGACCCAACTAGTCCATCACTATTTCTGCACAACATAGTAAGAGAATCTTCTCCTTCGAGATTAGGTATGGAATTTATAGCACTTAATGCGAAAACGGTACTAGGTATACCTATAAAGTTTATTAGCAAATTGACGTAATGAATCCCTCCATCAATAAATCTTCCTCCTCCAGATCTTTTAATATCATTTCGCCATGTCCATCCAGAAAAATCAGATCTAATTACACAATTAATATCTACTTGTCTGATTTCACCTAATCTACCACTTTGAATAATCTGTTTAGCTGCAATATTAACAGGCATAAACTGATAATTTTCAGCGATCATACACTTTATGTTATTGTCTTTAGTTATTTTTAATATTTGCCTTCCTTCTTTCAATGAACGAGCTATAGGTTTTTCAAGAAGAATATCTTTTTTATATTTTGTAGCTAGTTTTACATTCTCCAAATGTACATCATGCGGTGTTATGAAATACATGGCATTAACACGCGGGTCACGAGCAGCATGTTCGTAATCTCCAAAATAATCTGTAGCTTTATATTTTTGAGCATATTCCTTAGATTTTTGAAGATCACGGCTTGCAAAAAATAAGTTGACTTTTTCTGGTAAGTCCAAGAATTCTTCCATTACCATTTGAGTATATCCACCGCACCCAACAACACATAATCCAAAATCCATTTTTGCCTCTCTGCTGAAAATATCTATGCTAATTATACACACAGTATTGTATAAGAATCCCTGAATTGTGTAATATTTACACAAATTTATATATTTACCATCAAGAAGTTAAATGACAACAAAAATAAAGGTTTCTATTAAAAAGAACGTAGCAACGATTAACATAGAAAATCCTAACAGTTTGAATTCAATTGATTACCAGGGATGGCTTACATTAGCTTCTGTCGCTAAAGATTTAGATAAATCACCAGAAGTGCGAGCTGTAATATTTTCTGGGTCAGGAAATAAGTCTTTTTCTGCTGGTGCAGATATCAAAGAATTTCCAAAAACCAGATATGATATAAAAACAGGGATGAAATATTCTAATGCACTCCATAATGCCTTAGACACAATTGAATCAATTAAATGTCCAACTATAAG
>CEUZ01287475.1_pt1 | contig 12511 bp, 10 predicted proteins | sample 361511 | NCBI WGS metagenome assembly CEUZ01 (sample SAMEA2622822, study PRJEB7988) | marine metagenome | biome: marine biome (ENVO:00000447); feature: surface water layer (ENVO:00002042); material: "saline water (ENVO:00002010), including plankton (ENVO:xxxxxxxx)" | depth 5 m
ACTCCCATGAACATTCAAGAATTAAAAGGAAAAACATCAGAGCAGCTTATTGACGAGGCTGAAAAATTAGGTATTGAAAATGCAAGCACCTTAAGAAGGCAAGAAATTCTTTTTGCAATTTTAAAAAAACACGCAGAAAAAGGTGAGGAAATTACTGGAGGTGGAGTTTTACAGCTACTTCAAGATGGTTTTGGATTCCTTAGAGCAATGGAGTCAAATTACTTACCGGGGCCAGATGACATATATGTTAGCCCAAGTCAAATCAGAAGGTTTGGTCTGAGAACAGGCGATACAGTTGAAGGACCTGTAAGAGCTCCAAAGGATGGAGAAAGGTACTTTGCTCTTTTACAAGTAAGTAAAATTAATTTTGAAGAACCAGAGAAAGTTAGACACAAAATAGCTTTTGATAACCTTACTCCTTTATATCCAAACAGCCAGTTGATAATGGAGTCGGAAAAAACAAAAGTAGAGAAAAGTCCTGATTTAACCCCACGACTTATAGATTTAGTAAGTCCAATTGGAAAAGGCCAAAGATCCTTAATTATTTCTCCTCCCAAAGCAGGAAAAACGATGATTTTACAAAGTATTGCAAACTCTATTACAGCAAATCATCCAGAATGCTATTTAATGGTATTATTAATTGATGAAAGGCCAGAAGAAGTTACTGACATGCAACGAACTGTAAAGGGCGAAGTTATAAGTTCAACATTTGATGAACCCGCTCAAAGGCATGTTGCTGTAGCAGAGATGGTTATAGAAAAAGCAAAAAGATTAACTGAGCATAAAAAGGATGTAGTAATACTACTAGACTCTATCACTAGGTTAGGGAGAGCATATAATGCAGTCGTTCCAAGCTCTGGAAAAGTTTTAACAGGTGGAGTGGACGCAAATGCTCTACAAAGACCAAAAAGGTTTTTTGGCGCCGCTAGAAATATAGAAGAAGGCGGATCCCTTACAATTATTGCCACTGCACTTATAGATACTGGCAGTAGAATGGATGAGGTAATATTTGAAGAGTTTAAAGGTACAGGAAATAGTGAAACTATATTAGATAGAAAAATTTCAGAAAAAAGAATATATCCAGCAATTGATATTACAAAATCTGGTACAAGAAGAGAAGAACTCTTATTTGATAAAAGCGATCTACAAAAAATGAATGTTCTCAGACGTATAATAGCCCCAATGGGATCAATGGATGCAATTGAATTTATAAATTCGAAATTAAAAAATACAAAAAGTAACGCCGACTTCTTCAACTCAATGAATAAACCGGGTTAATTAAAATCTTTATTTGATATATCCTAATAACTTCATTTCTGTTTCAAATTTTTTCTCTATTTTTTGAACTGTAATGTTGCTTAAATTTTTTTTCCAATCGTTATGAAATCCTAAATTAAAAAAAGAAACTTTCTTTCTTTGATTTTTTGAATTCATCGCCTCAGAAAATCCGCTTTCATTTTCCTTTTTCTTCAAAATATCAAATTTAGTTGTTTCCAAAGCTTTTTCAAATTTTTGATAATCTATTCCTTTATTATTATTAAGAAGAGTATTAATAAAATGTATTAAATTTTGAAAAATTTTATTTTGATTATCTTCTAAATCTTCATATTTTAATAATATTGTTTTAAAATTTTTAATGTTCGACCAAGATTTTACATGATTTGCCCACGTACTTAAAAAGGAATAAGACGCATAATTTCTATCCTCAGATTTTATACCCATGTTTTGATCAAATAGCATTTCCAAGGCATTTTCTTCATTCAAAGAAAAATGATTCATTAAAGAAAGTATTATATTTCTGGGATCTCGAAATATGTAAATAGCTCCAAGTGTAACCTCAGAGTTAGTAAAAGGATAATTATCGAATGCGCCATATGCAGAATGTGTTTTAAGAAATTTGACATTTTTATTGAAAAGGAGCTTTTTTTGCATAGGTAGCCAATTTTTAGCTGCGTCCTCTTTATTCGATATGAATCCATCAAAAAACTGAATATCAGGAAATTGTTCTATTTTCTTCAATAAGTCAAAATTGAACTCTCCATTATTACTAAAGTAATAAGCACTTAAAAAGGAGCGAATATAAGTATTTCCACTTTTAGGATACGATGCTATCCAAATAATCATGAAAAAATTATATAATATTTTTAAAATTAAAAGTAACTAATTATGACTATATATGCTTTGTCTTCAGGTCCAGGAGTTTCAGGAGTAGCTGTTATAAGAGTTTCTGGTATAAAATCAAAAGATATTTTAATGAAAATTACAGGAGGAGAATTTCCAAAAGAAAGGCAAGCAACTCTAAAAAAAATAATTGATCCAAAAACAAATGAATATATCGATGAAGCAATAGTTATATGGTTTAAAGGACCAAACAGCTATACAGGAGAAGACATGGTAGAACTACATACTCATGGTAGTAAAGCAGTAATTCATAGGCTCCATAATATATTAGAAAAGTTTGAAAATTGTAGAATTGCTGAGCCTGGAGAGTTTACTAAATTGGCATTTCAAAATAATAAAATTAATCTGTTAAAGGCAGAAAGCATTGGGGATTTAATAGCTGCAGAAACTGAATTGCAAAGAAAACAAGCTTTAAGAATAATGTCGGGTTTTGCTTCTAATAAATTTAATTCATGGAGAGAGAAATTAATTAAAGCACTTGGTGAAGTTGAAGCAAAAATTGATTTTCCAGATGAAGATTTACAGGCTGATATTTCTAAAACACTACACCAAAACGTTGAAAAAATTAAAAATGAAATAGAGGAAACCCTAAATGATGAAAAAACAGGTGAAATAATTAGAGAGGGTTTTAAAGTCTCAATTATAGGACCTCCAAATGTAGGTAAATCTAGTTTATTAAATTATCTCTCAAAGAGAGAAGCAGCAATAGTATCCGAGAAAGCTGGCACCACAAGAGATGTAGTCGAAGTACACTTAGATATTGCCGGTTTTCCAATCATAATCTCAGACACGGCTGGTATTAGAGAATCTAATGACGAAATAGAAGCTAGAGGTGTAAATTTAGCGATTGGAAGAGCTGAAGATGCAGATCTTAATATAGTCTTATTAGACCCAAAAAACCTTGATTTCAAAGGGTTTTTTAACAATAAGATTGTTGATAAATCAATAATAGTTATAAATAAATCTGATTTAGGTTTAAAAAATCCAGCTAGCTTAGAAGGAAACAAAGTTCCAATTATTATTTCCATAAAGGAAAATAAAAATATTGAAAAGGTAATCGATGAAATTAAATCAAAGCTTAAAAAACAATTTTTAAGAAACGAAAATATTTTAATCACAAGATCAAGACATAGGCATCATCTAAATGAGTGTTATAAACATTTAAATAGTTTTTTGAAAAAGAAAGATAGTGAAGATTATGATAAAGCTGCAGAAGATCTTAGATTATCAATAAGACATATCGGGACAATAGTTGGAAGAGTTGATGTTGAAGAGATACTTGGATCAATTTTTGAAAAATTTTGTATTGGTAAATAATAAATCTCCTTACTTGTAAAAATTGAAATCCGTAATAAATTAGACATATGATAAATGAATTGAAGTTTGATGTTGTAATTATAGGCGGTGGACATGCCGGATGTGAAGCTGCAGCCGCATCAGCAAGATTAGGTGTTAATACTGCACTATTTACTCATAAGTTTGAAACTATTGGTGAAATGTCATGTAATCCAGCTATCGGCGGATTAGGGAAAGGTCATCTAGTAAGAGAGATAGATGCACTAGATGGAGTTATGGGCGATGTAGCAGATAAATCTGGTATTCAATTTAGGCTACTTAATAGAAGCAGAGGCCCAGCAGTGAGAGGACCTAGAACCCAAAGCGATAGATCGCTATATAAAAAATATATGCAAGAAAAACTCGTAAACTATTGTAATTTAACAATTTTTTCAGATCCTGTAATAGAGTTTATCTTTGAAAAAAATGCTGTAAAAGGATTTATAACACAACAAGGTAAAAAAATTATTTCATCGAAGCTAATATTAACAACTGGCACTTTTTTGAATGGTGTTATTCATGTCGGTGAAACGCAGACCCCCGCAGGTAGATATAATGAAAAACCTACAACAGGTTTAAGTGACCAACTAAAAAAACTTAATTTTAAAATGGGCAGATTGAAAACTGGAACTCCTCCAAGATTAGATTCTAGAACTATAGATTATCAAAATCTAGAAGAACAATATGCTGATGATGTTCCTTATTTTTTTTCTTTCCTAACAAAAAAAAATTTAAATAAACAAATCACATGTCGTATGACTTACACGAATGAAGACGTCCATAAGTTAATCTCCAGAAATCTTAATAGAAGTGCTATGTTTTCTGGTAATATAAAAAGTGTTGGACCACGGTACTGCCCATCAATAGAGGATAAAATCGTTAAATTCTCAAGTAAACATAGACATCAGATATTCTTAGAGCCGGAAGGCCTGGATGATTATACAGTTTATCCTAATGGGATATCAACTTCTTTACCATTTGAAATACAGCAGGAAATATGTAGTAAAATCAATGGTTTAGAGAATGTTAAAATAATTAGGGCTGGATACGCTATTGAATATGATTTTGTTGATCCAAGAGAACTTTTTTTAACTCTAGAGACCAAAAAGATAAAAAATCTTTATATGGCTGGTCAAATTAATGGAACAACTGGCTATGAGGAAGCAGCTGCGCAAGGTTTAATCGCCGGCGTGAATGCAGCCTTGTCAACTAAAGGTCACGAACCATTTATATTACAAAGATCCGAAGCTTATATTGGTGTAATGATAGATGACCTTGTTACAAAAGGTGTAGCTGAACCATATAGAATGTTTACATCTAGGGCTGAATACAGATTAAGTTTAAGAGCTGATAACGCTGATCTAAGATTAACAAAGAGAGGAATTGAATTAGGATTAGTAAGTAAAAAAAGATCTTTAATTTTTGCAGAAAAATCCTCTAATTTAGAAAAAATGGGTAAAATTATGGAAAATTTGAAAATAAGCCCATCTAAAGCCTCTACACATGGAATTATCGTTGCAAAAGACGGTGTTTTAAGAAATGCTAGCCAAATTTTAAGTCAAAAAGGGGTTAATATTGACAAAATTAGGGAAATCTGGCCAGAAATACCAAAATATTCAAGTGAAATAGACGATCAAATAGAAATAAATTCTCACTATAAAGGATATTTAAACAAGCAAAATTCTGATATTTTAGCATTTAAAAGAGATGAAAACTTAATAATACCGGATAATATCAATTACAGCAATTTATCTGGATTATCCAATGAAGTTAAGTCTAAGTTTAATGAAATTAGGCCAAAAACTCTAGGTCAAGCACTAAGAATAGAAGGAATTACTCCTGCAGCAGTATATATTTTGTTGTCTCACGTTAAAAGAAAGTCTATTAAGCATATAGCTTGATTGATTCGAATATTTTAAATTATTCCTGTTTAGAAACTTTAGATGTTTCACGTGAAACATTTCCTGATCTAGAGGAGTTTCGAAAAATCATATTAAAAAAAAACAAAAGCATAAATCTGATTAGCAAAAAAACAGAGCAAATCTCAAAAGAAAGACATATAATAGATAGCGCACAAATAATTGATTTCATTGACTTAAATAGAGAAATTTGTACTGATATTGGTTCAGGGTCCGGTTTACCGGGAATAGTTTTAGCAATTATAATGAAACATAAAAATTCTAAAATGAAGTTTAAACTTTATGAAAAAAGCTTCCATAAAAGTAATTTTTTAAAAGAAGTATCAAATAAATTTAATTTAAATGTGGAAGTATTGCACAAGGACATATTCAAAGAAAAAAATTTAAGTTCAGATATAATTGTTGCAAGAGCATTCAAACCTATTCCAGTAATTTTTAATCTTCTAATCAACAATTTTAAATATTTTAAAGAGATTATTTTATTCTTGGGAAAAAATGGAAAGAAACTTTTACAGGACGTTTTAAAAGATTGGAATTTTGAATACGATGAAAAAAAAAGTATTACAAATTCAGAATCGATAATATTAAAAATTAAAAATTTACAGAAAGCATGAAAGAAAAAATTATTTCTATAATTAATCAAAAGGGTGGAGTAGGGAAAACTACTACAGTGATAAATCTTGCAGCTGGTCTCAGCTTACTAAACAAAAAAGTCTTAGTAATTGATTTAGATCCTCAAGGTAATGCAACTACTGGGCTTGGACTATCGAATTTAGAAAACTCTGAAAAATCTATCTACAGCGTTTTAAATGGAACAAAACAATTATCGGATGTTATTGAAAAAACAAAATTTGAAAATTTGGATTTGATAACTTCCAATGTAGATCTGTCAGGTTTAGAGGTGGAAACGGCAGGAGATAGTAGAAGAGCCTTCATTCTGAAGGAGCAAATAATGGCGTACTTAAACAATTTTAGAGGAGAGTACAGCCACGTACTTATTGATTGTCCACCATCATTAAGCCTCTTAACTATTATGGCATTAGTAAGCTCCGAGTCATTGTTAGTACCTCTTCAAACAGAATTCTTCGCTTTAGAAGGAGTTACACAATTAATGAAAACAATCGAAAGAATTAAAAATAATCTTAATCCAAATCTTTCAATTAGGGGAATACTTTTAACTATGTACGATAAAAGAAATAAACTTTCAGGTGAAGTTGAAAAGGAAGCAAGAGAGTTTTTTAAAGAAAAAGTATATCAAACTGTTGTACCAAGAAATGTAAGATTATCCGAAGCACCTTCCCACGGTATGCCTGTTTTGCTTTATGATAAATCTTGTCCTGGAAGCAAATCCTACTTTAGTTTTACTGACGAATTTATAAATCAAGAAAAAATAATGGAGAGTGCCGCATGACAGGTACAGCTAAATTAAAAAAAGGATTAGGTAGGGGTTTATCATCTTTAATTGGTGATACAACATCTTCAGTTAAATCAAATAGAGTTCCAATAAGCTCGATTACAAGAAATAAATTCCAACCTAGAAAGAATTTTAATAAAGAACAGATGGAAGAGCTCACAAATTCAATCAGACAGAGGGGAATAATACAACCCATTGTAGTTAGAAAACAAAATGATAAGTATGAAATTATTGCAGGTGAGAGAAGGTGGCAAGCGGCTCAAAACGCAGGACTTCATGATGTACCTATTGTTGAAATTCAAGCAGATGATTTAAAGTCATTAGAATTTGCCATAGTAGAAAATGTTCAGAGAGATGATTTAAACCCTATTGAAGAGGCTAATGGTTACAAACGATTAATTGATGAATTTCAGTATGATCAAGATAAAGTAGCGAAATTTATAGGAAAAAGCAGAGCCCATATAACAAATTGTTTAAGGTTATTAAGTCTGCCAGCCGACATTATAAAACTAATTGAGGATCAAAAATTGTCCCAGGGTCACGCTAAAATATTGGTCGGATTAAACAATGGATATCAAATAGCAAAGAAAATAATTGATAAAAAATTATCTGTTAGACAAGCTGAGAATTTAGTTAGGATATACAAATCACCGAAAAAATTTAAGATAACTACAAATGATAGCAATATTAAAGCTCTGGAGAAAAGCCTTGTGGAAAAAACAGGTTTAGTTGCAAAGATACTTCACAAAAAAAATAACAAAGGAACCTTATCATTTGAATATAACAATACAGATCAATTAGATAGGATAGTAATGGTAATAAAAGCTAATTATTAGAAGTATTTAGTATTAGGTCATAAACTAAATTATTTGACAAATTTGAATTTTTTTTAAAACTTATCTCTAACGTATTAACCTTTTCCAATAATTCATAAATCATTTCTGTTGACCAAATTTCAATTTGTTTTTCTACAATAGGCTTTTCTTTCCAAAATATCGGGGGTTTAAAATTATCAATCGTAGCTTTTGTATTACCTAATTGTATCTCTAATTTTTTCAGTTCTATCAATCTTTTTAATCTTGATAGAAACGATCGTATTAAAATGATAGACTCGTTTTTACTAAAGGTCTTATTATTAATTATTTTGCAAACTTTTTTATGGTTTTTGGATAGGCAACTATCTATCAATTCAAAATAATTTTCATCTTCAAATAAGTTTACTAATTTAAGAATTTCATTTCTGTTTATTTTTTTTTTTCCAAAAGAAAAATTCAAAATTTTATCCATTTCGTTTTTAAGATTCTTTCTGTCACCATAGCAACTCTCAATAATTAAATTGATATTTTCACTTGATATTAAAATTTTGTTAGACCTAAAAAAATCGTTAGCAATTTTATATAATGAGGCATCATTATCTTGGTAGAATGGTGTACATACCAATTTTTTTTCTTTTTCAAAAAACTGTCTCAATTTAGATTTTTTCTCCAGACTCCCAGAATTAAATATAATTTTTTTATTATGAATTTCTATTTCAGATAGTTCTATAGCTATATCAGATATCTTTGAAGTTACTCTAGAAACTAAAATAATTTTTTTGTCCCCAAAAAGTGATTCATTTAAACAAACTTCGTAAAAATTATTTCTATTTTCTAAGATTTGATTTTCGTCATATTTTATTATTTCACCATTAAAATCTTTAAGGAAACAATTTTTAATTATCTCTTCTTTTAATCCTTCATTTTCTCCATAAAAAAGAAATATATTTGATTGAGTATTTTTTAGATCATTTAGACTAAATGATTTGATAATCATAATTTAAATATTAGAAATATAGAATAATATTTCTTTTGCTATCAGGTTTGAAAGACTTTTTTTTAATTTTTTTTCATTCTCTCTCTCTTTATTTTTGCTATCTTCTACCGATAAAGAAATACTTTTGTTAAAACTTTTACTAAATTCCTTTCCATCTTTTGTTTGAACTAAAATTTCAGTTTTTAATTTAAGGTTATAATTTTTGGGGTTCCCCTTATCATCTTTATTTCCAATTTCTTTATTATAAAATGAATTGATATTTAAATTATATTCTGTGGTATTATTTTTTGGTATTCTAAATTTTTTTAATTTATTTGATATAGATATATTTATATTTCTATCGCCTTCTAGAACCAGGTCTTTAATATAAAAATTTTCTTCATTCGTGGCTAGCATTGGTGTGTAACCACAGTTAGTTATTAATATAAAAAAAAATATTGTGATGATATTTTGAGTTTTATTCATAATTATATTAAAATATTAATAAGTCTGTCTTTAACGTAAAAATATTTCTTTATTTTATTCTCTTTTAGAAATTTATCAAAGGGTTTACTATTTTGAATATCCTTTATAAGGTTTTGCTCTGAAACATCTTTTATAGCTTCAATCGTTCCTCTCTTTTTCCCATTAAATTGGACAACTATAGTGATATTTTCTTCAATTAAGTATTTTTTATTTAAATTGGGCCACGAGTTACTCTTCATATTTAACTTTTCCAGACATTCACTAGCTAAATGTGGCACAACTGGCATTATTGTAATTAAAAATTTTGAATAATCGTTTTTTAAATTTGAAAAATTAATTTCGTTATTACTTAATTTATAAAAAAAACTATACGCCTCATGGATATTTGCAATTATGACATTATAATTAAAATTTGCCAAATTTTTTTCAATTTTGTTTAAATATTGATTTATAAATTTTGAAAGTTTAATAGACTCTTCTTTTTTTTCTTTCTCTATCAATTTTAATATCTTTTCATTCAACATATATAATTTCTGAACAAATTTATAAGATGCCAGCATTCCTTGATCTGACCACTGAACATCTTTTTCTGGGGGGCTGTCCGAAAGTATAAATAGTCTTACAGAGTCAGCACCATAATGATTTATCATTTTTTCCGGATCTATAGTGTTTTTTTTTGATTTCGACATCGATTCCGATGGCCCGACTAATATTTTATGTGTATTATCAGATTTTAAAAAATAATTCTTACCATCTGCGGTTTCAACCTCATCAGGATTTCTCCATTTTTTATCTTTATCTTTATATGTTTCATGACAAACCATTCCTTGTGTAAATAATCCTTTAAAAGGCTCTTTTAGGTTAAAATTATCATTTTGGTATCCTATCGCTCTCATAAAAAACCTAGAGTATAAAAGATGTAAAATTGCATGCTCAACCCCTCCAATATATTGATCCACAGGCATCCAATATTTAACATCTTCTAAATTAAATGGTTCAATTTCATTTTTTGGTGAGCAAAATCTTAAAAAATACCAGGAAGAGTCGACAAAAGTATCCAGAGTATCAGTTTCTTTAAAATATGATTTTCCATCTATTTCAATTTTGCACCATTTCTCAACACTACTAAGCGGGTTACCTTTCGTGTTCAGGTTTATATTTTCAGGTAATTTAACAGGCAGATATTTTTCAGGTATAGTTTTATATGAACCCTTTTCATCATAAACAATTGGTATTGGACATCCCCAATATCTTTGTCTTGAAACACCCCAATCTTTCAATCGAAAATTTACTTTTTTTTTTCCTATCCTTTTTTCTTCTAGGATTTTTATTGTTTCAATAACAGACTCATCTGGAGCCTTTAGACCACTTAAAAATTTAGAATTAATTATTGTTCCTTGACCTGAATAAGCTTCATCGGTTACTCTAAATGAGTCTTCTTCGTTCATAGGTTTTACAACCGTTTTAATATCTAAATTATATTTTTTTGCAAAATCAAAATCTCTTTGGTCATGAGCCGGACATCCAAAAACTGCACCAAATCCATAATCCATCAGAACAAAATTTGCAAAATAAACAGGTACAGTTTGTTTTTCATCAAACGGGTTTTTAGCCTTAAGTTTTGTTTTGAAGCCAATTTTTTCAGCATTAGCAATAGATTCCTCTGTGGTGCCTGTCTTTGAACACCTCTCCTTAAATTCTAAGAAACTTTTATCATTCTTGTACAACTCTGATACCGGGTGGTCTATAGAAAGAGCTAGAAAAGAAAATCCAAATAACGTATCAGGTCTTGTTGTAAAACATTTGATTTTGTCTATTTTACTATCACCAATTACCTCAAATTCAATTTCGCAGCCAAAAGATTTTCCTATCCAGTTTTGCTGCATAGTTTTAACTTTATTAGGCCATTCATCTAAATTATCTAGTTCATTTTGAAGTTCATCAGCAAATTTTGATATATTAAAAAACCACTGACTTAATTTTTTTCTCTCAACAACCGCACCTGATCTCCATCCTTTTCCATCAATTACTTGCTCATTTGCTAGTACCGTTTCATCAACTGGGTCCCAATTGACATAGTTTTCTTTTTTATACACCAAACCTTTATTAAACATTTCAATAAAGAATTTTTGTTGATGTTTGTAATAATCTTCTGAACATGTAGAAATTTCCCTATCCCAATCTATAGAAAGCCCAAGTTGCTTTAATTGGTTCTTCATTGATTTAATATTATTTTCAGTCCATGTCCTTGGATCTTGATTATTTTGTTTTGCAGCATTTTCAGCCGGCATTCCAAACGAATCCCATCCCATCGGATGAAGTACATTAAAACCCTTCAAAGTTTTAAATCTAGAAAGCACATCTCCTATTGTATAATTTCTAACATGTCCCATATGGATCTTCCCTGAAGGATAAGGAAACATTTCTAAACAATAGAATTTTTTTTTGTTAATATTTCTCTGTGTTTTAAAAGTTTTATTGAGATCCCAAAACTTTTGCCATTTTTCTTCAATTGTTTTGAAATTATATCTTTCCACCTGTTTTGATAAAATTAATCTGTTTTTAGATCAGCGTTTATATATGGCTTATCTTTCTTATGTTTTTCAATTCCTTCTTTTTCATAAATAGCTGCTTTTCTTAGTATACTTGCTAACAATTCACCAGATAACTCACCCTTATTTTCATTAATTACACAATTTAATTTTTGATCACACTGTTTTAAAAAAACTTTAATATTGACTGCGTCAGATCTGATTTCATTACTTAAAAATCTTATTGAAATTTTTATAGACTCATTTTGGTTATTATTTTCCGCATACCAATCTGTAATAATAATACCACCCCCGTAATTTGCCGAAACCAATGGCATGAAATCTATTGTATCTAAAGTTGCTCTCCATAAATAATTTGAACTAGCAAAAGCAGCCTCCTTATTTTTTCTATTCATTAGTCTAAATCCTCTTCCTTCTTCGATATTCTGTTTAACTCTTTCGTCAGCATTCGGAGAGACTTTTCTTGCATCAACAGGCTTATATTTTAGTGGACCGCAAGATTGTAGAAAAACAGAAAGAACAAAAATTGTAGTTATAGTAATTAAATTTTTTTTAATTTGATGAAGTAAATGACTTGATTTCATTGTTATAAATACCCTCAAGAGTTTTATATTAATTTATAGGGTTTATTATAATAAAATCTATTAATTCGTATAAATTTATTAAAACTGCAAAAATTAGTAAAATAGAGCTTTTTGGATGATGTAAATATACAACACTTTTTAAAAATTAATTCAAAACTCAACAAAATCCAGGGATAATTTAATATAATTTGCTAGAAGTACACTGTTTATAATTAATTATAAAAAAGGAGTATAAACATGGACAAACTA
>CEUZ01125042.1_pt1 | contig 12509 bp, 14 predicted proteins | sample 361511 | NCBI WGS metagenome assembly CEUZ01 (sample SAMEA2622822, study PRJEB7988) | marine metagenome | biome: marine biome (ENVO:00000447); feature: surface water layer (ENVO:00002042); material: "saline water (ENVO:00002010), including plankton (ENVO:xxxxxxxx)" | depth 5 m
TTTATAGAAAAATAACTTGCAATTATATTTGAATTTTTAAATATAGAAGAGGAACTTAAATTTTCAAAAAGTTTGATATTTGCATATTTATTTTTTTTATAAACTTCTTTTCTTATTTTTAAAGATTTTTTCCTTTGTTGAATTTTTTTTGAATTAAATTCATTCATCTTTTTTTTCTGATATCTTATTTATAATAAATTTAATCTTGGTGCTGATTGATTCTAATCTTATTATTAAATCATTTCGGTCATCATCATTATTTTTCAATAATTTTGCATTATTTTTTTCTATATTTGATATAATTTCATTTAATTTTTTTTGATTTGCTATCAAATCGTTAACTTGATCTTCAAGAGATAAGGCCACGATAAGTAATTTGTGAGTATCAGTAAAATTATGGTTTTTTTTCGAATATTGATTTACCCTGTTTTTTAATCTCGATTCTAAAATTTTAATTTTTTCTACTTCATTATCCTGACAGCGAATATCGTATTCTTCTCCTAAAAATTTAATTTTAACTATTTTCATCTAGAGTTTTTATTATTTTATCAAGTTTATCTAAATTATCACTTATTTTGCCGATAGTTTCTTGATTTAAAGGCTGGATGTCTGAAGATTTATTTGAATTTATTAAAGAGATTTTTCTATCTACAGCAACTTCTAAATCGGATAAATCATTGTCAATTTTATCTAAAATTAACTTCAAATTATGCATAATCACAATATAAATTCTTTCTGACAAAAAGTCACTTTAATGAACTCAAATTATAGTGTAACAATAAAAAAACCAATTTATAATTAGGTATATTTTGAAAGATAAATTCAATTCTTTAACAAACTTAGCAAACTGTATTCGTTTTTTATCAATGGATGCTGTAGAAAAAGCTAAATCTGGTCATCCTGGAATGCCTATGGGAATGGCGGACATAGCAACAGTACTTTACAAAGATTTTCTTAAATTTGATCCAAGAGATCCTCAATGGCCAGATCGTGATCGATTAGTAGTATCAAATGGACATGGTTCAATGTTACTATATTCTTGTTTATATCTTACAGGTTATAAAAAAATAACACTTAACCAAATTAAAAAATTCAGACAGCTAAATTCTCTTACCCCTGGTCATCCTGAATATTTAATTGAAGCTGGAGTCGAAACAACAACTGGGCCTTTATCTCAAGGATTAGCTAACGGTGTCGGAATGGCTCTGTGTGAAAGAATATTAAATTCAAAGTTTGGAAATAAAATAGTTGATCATTATACTTATGTTTTTGTTGGAGATGGATGTTTAATGGAAGGATTGAGTCATGAATCAGTAAGTTTAGCTGGCCACTTAAATTTAAAAAAATTAATATTATTTTTTGATGATAATAAAATTTCAATAGATGGTTCAACAAGTTTATCTAATTCTGATAATCATCTAAAAAGATTTCAATCACAGGGATGGTCAACAATATCTATTAATGGTCACAATCACAATGAAATTAGTAAAGCTATAAAAAAAGCTAAAAAAAATAATCGGCCCACATTAATTTTATGTAAAACAAAAATAGGATTTGGCTCTCCTAATAAAGAAAATACAGCCTCTTCTCACGGATCGCCTTTGGGAGAAGAAGAAATTAAATTAACAAGAAAAAAGTTATCTTGGAATTTTAAACCTTTTTATATACCTAAAAATTTATTAGGCGAATGGGCAAATTTTTCAAAACGAAATAAAATGATTAAAAAGAAATGGCAAGAAAACCTAAAAAAATCAAATAAAAAAAATAAATTTATGAACTTAATAAATAACTCTTTATTAACTAGTAAAATTAATAAAAAAATAATTAATTATAAAAAAACAGGAATTGATAATTCTAAGCAATATGCTACGAGAAAATCGAGTGAAATTGCATTGAATCTTTTAAATAAAGAAATAGACTTTCTTATAGGAGGATCTGCTGATTTAACTGGATCAAATAATACTAAAACCAAATCAATGAAAATAATTTCAAAGAATAATTTCAAAGGTAATTATATACATTACGGCGTAAGGGAACATGCTATGGCGAGTATTATGAATGGGATGTCACTTCATAAAGGTGTTATTCCATACGGAGGAACTTTTTTAGTTTTTACAGATTATTGTAGACCTTCAATTCGACTTGCAGCGCTTATGAAACTTCAAGTAATTTTTGTTATGACACATGATTCAATTGGATTAGGAGAGGACGGACCGACACATCAACCTATTGAGCATTTAGCGGCACTTAGAGCTATACCAAATTTAAATATATATCGTCCTGCGGATTTAATAGAAACTATTGAATCTTGGCAAAATGCTTTATTAACAAAAAATAATCCATCTGTTTTAGTTTTAACAAGACAAAATTTACCCGTACTAGATCGAAAAAAATTAAATCAGAATATGGTAAGCAAAGGCGCTTATATTGTAAAAGATTTTAAGAAATATGATGCAACAATATTAGCTACAGGTTCAGAAGTCTCAATAGCATTAGAAGCTTCAAATATTTTAGAGAAACAAAAAATTTACACCAAAGTTGTATCAATGACTTGTTGGGAATTATTTGATAAACAATCTAAAGCATATAAAAAAATAATATTAGGTGACAAAGTTTGTTTTGGTATTGAAGCTGCATCTTTTATGGGATGGTCTAAATATGTTGCTGAAGAAAATTTTATAGGAATGAATTCATTTGGTGCTAGTGCTCCCTACAAAAAATTATTTAATTTTTTTGGAATAACTTCACAAAAATTAGTAAAAATTATACAAAAGAAATATAGGAAAAATTATGAAAACTAAAGTAGCAATAAATGGTTTCGGTAGAATTGGAAGATTAATATTCAGAGCTTATTTAGAAAAAAAAATTAACAATATCGAAATTGTAGCTATTAACGACTTAGGATCAATTGATGCAAATGCACTTTTATTAAATTATGACAGTACTCATGGTCAATTGGAGAAAAAAATTAAAACAAATAAATTAGGATTTATTTTAAAAAATAAAGTAATTAAAGTTTTATCAGAAAGGAATCCTGAACAATTACCTTGGAATAAATTAGGGATTGAAATAGTTTTAGAATGTACAGGATTATTTGCCTCTAAAGAAAAAGCGAAAATGCATTTAAAAGCAGGCGCAAAAAAGGTAATTATTTCAGCTCCAGCTAAAAACGTTGATGCGACAATTGTACAGGGTGTAAATAATACTAAACTAAACAAAAAAGATAAAATTATTTCTAATGGTTCATGCACAACAAATTGTTTAGCTCCAGTAGCAATGGTTCTAAACAATGCAGTTGGAATAGTATCAGGTTATATGACCACTATTCATAGTTATACTGGGGACCAAAGAACTATTGATACACTTCATTCAGACTTAAGAAGAGCAAGAACAGCTACTGAATCATTAATTCCAACATCTACTGGTGCGGCAAAGGCTTTAGGTTTAGTTTTGCCAGAACTAGATGGAAAGCTTGACGGAACAGCTATTAGAGTTCCGACTACAAATGTTTCGATTGTTGATTTAACTTTTATTTCAAAGAAAAAGACAAATGTAAAAAATATAAATAATGCTATTATTAAAGCTTCAAAAACAAAGAATTTACAAGGAATACTTACAACAAATAATCTTCCATTAGTATCTAAAGATTTTAACCATAATCCTTCTAGTTCAATTTTTGACCTAACTCAGACACAAGTAATAAACAACAATTTTTGTAGAATTTTGTCATGGTACGATAATGAATGGGGATTTTCAAATAGAATGATTGATACCACAATAGAATTCGCTAAAATCAAGTAATTGAAAAAAAATTATAATAAAAAAATTGGATTTTATGTTTATAGCTATTATCAAGCTAAAGAAGTTGTTTCTGCTTCAATAAACAATAAAAAATTTCCCTATATTGTTTTCAAATACTATATGGTAAAAAATTTAGGTGGAGATTGGATTAAAGAAATTGCTAAATTATTAACTAGAGATTTTGGTAAAAATAAATTTGGAATAATTATAGAATGTAGAAAAAACCCTGCTTTAGCATTGTATTATATAAGATTTGGTTTTTCTTGTATAATTTTTAGTGGTAATAATATTTTACAAAAAAAAATAAAGGAAATTAGTTACAAAAAAAAAGTAATTATTAATCCTAAAATAAAAATATTTGACTTAAAAAATGTTAAAAATTGTAATAAATATATATTAAAAAAATTTAAACAATTAGAAAAGAGAAAAAAATGAATTATGATGAATCTTTGCCAGCTACTAATATTGTAAAATCTATATTAGAAAATTACGAAAGTGATAACGTTGAAACAAAAATACAATTACAAAAAATACTTATGACTGGTAGTTTATCTGGCACAGGAAAATTGGTAATTCTACCAGTTGATCAAGGTTTTGAACATGGTCCTGATAGGAGTTTTTCAATTAATCCTGATTCTTATGATCCACATTATCATTATAAACTAGCAATAGATGCTGGTATGTCAGCTTATGCTGCACCTATTGGAATGCTAGAATCAGGAGTAAAAAGTTTTACTGATAATTCTGGATGGCCAAAAATTCCTTTAATTTTAAAATGTAATAGTTCAAATTCTCTTTCTAAAATGCCTGACCAAGCAATAACGGGAAGTGTTAAAGAGGCAAAAAGATTAAAATGTTCTGGAGTAGGTTTTACTATATATCCTGGTAGTGAAAAAATTTATGAAATGATGGAAGAAGCAAGAGAACTTTTTGAAAAAGCAAAAGAAGCTGGTCTAGTATGTGTTTTATGGTCATACCCTAGAGGCAGCATGTCAAAAGAGGGTGAAACTGCAATTAATGTAGTATCTTATGCTGCTCATATGGCTGCTTTGTGCGGTGCACATATTATAAAAGTAAAACTTCCAACAAATTTTTTAGAGCCAGATGCCACTAAAGATGTGTATATAAAAAATAACATAAAAATTGATACACTTACCAATAGAGTGAAACACATAATTAAATGTGCATTTAATGGCAGACGTATAGTAGTTTTTTCAGGCGGTGCATCAAAAAATGATGCTGAATTAATGGAAGAAATTAAATCAATTAAAGATGGTGGGGGATTTGGCTCAATTATAGGTAGAAATAGTTTTCAAAGACCTAAGGATAAAGCTTTAAAACTTCTAAGAGATATTATGGATATATATAAAAAATGAAAATTGAAGGTAATCAAATAAAAATTGGTAACATAATTGAACATAAAGGTAAACTTTGGAAAGCTATTAAAACTAAACATACGCAGCCTGGCAAAGGTGGAGCATATTTGCAAGTAGAACTAAAAAATATAATAGATGGAACTAAACTTAATGAAAGGTTTAGATCTTCAGAAACAATAGAAAAAATTAGATTAGAAGAAAAAGATTATCAATTTTTATATAAAGATAAAGATTCTTTTTATTTTATGGATAATGAAACATACGAACAAGTAGAACTTGGCAATGAAATAATATCAGATATTCAAGAAAAATTTTTAATTGAAAATTCAATTGTACAAATTGAAAGTTATGAAGGAAATTTAATTTCTCTTAAATTAGAAGATACATTTGAATTAAAAGTTGTAGAAGCTGATGCAGTTATTAAGGGCCAAACAGCTACATCATCATATAAGCCTGCATTGTTAGAAAATAATTTAAAAACACTTGTACCACCACATATCGAAACAGGTGATAAGATTATAATTAATTCTTCTGATGGATCATATGTAGAAAAAGCAAAAAATAGATGATTGCTTCTAATTATCCTCCCTTAATAAATATTTTTGAAAAAGCAGCAAGAAAAGCAGGTAAAAAATTAATTAGAGATTTCGGAGAATTAGAAAAATTACAAGTTTCTTCAAAAAGTTTAGGCAATTTTGTAACAAATGCTGATATCTACACTGAAAAAACAATAAAGGAAATTCTTTCTTACCATTTCCCAGATTGTGGTTTTATAATGGAAGAATCAGAAAATATATTAGGTAAAAATAAAAACGATTTTTTTGTAGTAGATCCAATAGATGGAACATCAAATTTTATTCATGGAATACCACAATTTTGTATAGTTATATCAAAACTAACTAAAAATAATATAACTGATGGAATTATTTATAATCCAATTACAAATGAATTTTTTTGGGCCAGCAAAGGAAAAGGTGCATGGCTAAACAATCATAGATTAAGAGTATCTAAAAGAAAAAACATAAATGAGTGTATTATTGGAGCAAGCAGCATAGAAAAACAAAAAAATTATATAAAACAATCTTTATTTTTAAAAGAAAAATCAGCTAGTTTTAGAGCTATGGGTTCTGCTGCTCTTGATCTTGCATTTGTAGCATCGGGAAGATTAGATGCTTTTTGGGGCAATAATCTAAATATTTGGGATATTTCAGCTGGTGTATTATTAGTTTCAGAGGCAGGAGGTAAAATTACCAAAACAAATGGAAATGAATGGAATATTGAATCACGCGATATATTGGCCTCAAATAGCTTAATTCATGATGAAATAATCATTATTTAATTAGATTATTTATATTGTTTTTTTTATAACTTTATTTTATGTGTTCTTTAAAAATTAAAAAACTAAAGATATGAAAAAAAAAATACATCCAGATTATCATGAAATTGAAGTTGAAATGACAGATGGATCAACTTTTAAAACTAGGTCAACATGGGGAAAAGAAGGTGATAAGTTAAAATTAGAAATTGATCCTAAAAGTCATCCTGCGTGGACTGGCGGTGGAATAAAATTGGTTGATTCAGAAGGTCAATTAGCTCGATTTAAAAAGAAATATCAAGGTATTAATTTAAAAAAATAATTATTTAATCTAAATAATTAATATTAATTTTATAAGGACTAAATTATGAAAAGACCATTAATGCCAAAAGCAACTGCGATTTGGCTTATAGAAAATACAACTTTGAGTTTTAAACAAATTGCTGAGTTTTGTGATATGCATATTCTTGAAATACAGGGAATTGCAGATGGAGATGTGGCTACTGGAATACAGGGACATAATCCAATAGATAGCGGACAATTAACAAAAGAAGAAATAACTAGATGTCAAGAAGATCCTAAAGCTAAAATAAAACTTTCTAATACTGATCTTCCTGGTCACAAACTAAAAACTAAGGGAACTAGGTATACACCTCTAGCTTTAAGACAAGAAAAACCTTATGCGATATTTTGGTTAATTAACAAATATGGAGAAGATTTAAGTGACTCTCAAATAGCTAAACTTGCAGGCTCAACTAAATCTACTATTAATGCAATAAGAAATGGTACATACAGGGAGACTATAACCCAAGGAAAAAGCCCAATGGAAGTTGGATTATGTACTTATGAAGATCTTCAAAAAGCTATTGATAAATATAAAAAACAAAAAAAATAAAAATTATTTGCTATGTGGGGGCATTTTTTTTTCAACAAACCATACGTGTTTCTTTAAAATAGGATCAAATTTTTTCAATCGCAGCTTATTCGAAGCCTTTAATCCCTTAGTAGGTTTTCTTACAATATATTTTGTTCCTGTTTTAGAATTTTCCTCAGGTACCATTTGTTTTAAAGCGTAAGATGATTTTTTTGCCATTATAATTTCCTTATATATATTTTTTTTGAAAAATAAATATAAAACTAATATTAATAATCAGAGGGAGTAAAACGAGTATATGGGCTATAAAGACCTTTTTTTTTCGCTAAATCAATCTGTTTATTTCTTTGACGAAAATTTTCTTTTTTTTCTAAACTCAAAGAATCAAAACAATATTTGCATGATACACCATATTCATATTTAGCAGATAATTTATCTTTTTTTGATATCGGCATGCGACAACCATAACATAAATCATACGTACCCTTTTTCATACCGTTTTTAATAGAAACTCTGTTATCAAATAGAAAACATTCGCCCACCCATTTTGATTGTTTAGATGGAACAGTTTCTAAGTATCTCAAAATACCTCCTTTAAGTTGAAATAAATTTTTAAATCCTAGTTTTATCATATAAGAAGAGGCCTTTTCACATCTTATTCCGCCCGTACAAAACATTGCAATTTTATTATTCTTCATTTGAAGAAGATTATTTTTTATGTATTTCTTATAATCCGTAAAATTTTTGGTATTTACTTTAATTGCATTTTTGAAAGTACCAATTTTACTCTCATAATCATTTCTTAAATCAATTACATAGTAATTCTTGTCACCAATTATTTTATTCCAATCTTTAGAATTTACAAAATTACCAGTTTTTTTCCCAACATTAAGAATTTGTTTTGTAAAAGTTATTATTTCTTTTTTATGACGAATTTTTAATCTATAAAAAGGCATAAAAGAACTTCCTGAATATTTTTTCTCTAAAGAGGTAAAGCCAAGATTTACCAATTCTTTCTCTAAATTAATAATTGAACTATCTAGTCCTCCAATTGTTCCATTTATACCCTCTGTGGCGATCAATATTGTACCTTTTAATTTGTTAAATTGACAAAACTCCTTTAAAAAACCTTTTAATTTTATAGGCTTAAAAATTTTCTTAAATTGATAAAAAGAAAAAATTTTAAATTCATTATTTTTCATGATGCATTTTATATTTTTTTATAATTTTTAGAAAATTTTTTTATTTTATAACACATGGATTTAACAAAAGATAAAATACATATTCTTTTTCGAAAAGTTGCTATTCCTGCAAGCGTTGGCACTTTTTTTCAAACAATGTATAACATAGTTGATACCTATTTTGCAGGAAAAATATCCCCGGAAGCCTTATCTGCTCTAGCTAAATCTTTTCCAATTTATTTTATTATAATAGCAACAGGAATAGGTCTAGGTGTTGCTTCTACAGCCTTAATGGCAAATAGTATAGGTGAAGGAAAAAAGAATGATGCCTCATTTTATTTAGCTCAATCAATTACATTTTCTATATTTTTATCAATATTTATAACTTTAATTGGATTAAATGTATCCTCACCAATACTAAAATTAATGGGGAGCAATGAAGAAAATGTTATCTTAACATTAAAATATTTAAATATCATATTTCTTGGTTCAATAATTATCTTTATACAATTTGCTATTAATTCATCTTTAAATGCACAGGGTGATACTAAAAGCTATAGAAATGTTCTTATATTTAGTTTTTTTCTAAATATTTTTTTAAACCCACTTTTTATTTTTGGATATGGAATAATACCAGCTATGGGAATTTCAGGAATAGCTTTATCAACTATTTTATCTCAACTATTAGGAACAATATACCTTTTCTATAAAGTTTATAAAACTGAACTAAAAGAATTTTTGTATTTATCATGCTTTATTCCAAAATCTAAATTAATAATTAATTTATCTAAACAAGCTCTACCAGTTACAATTGGTATGGTTACAATCAGCGTAGGAGTTTTTATTATTTTGTATTTTGTTGGAGGTTTTGGAGAATACGCATTAGCAGGATATGGAACAGCAATTCGATTTGAACAAATACTGCTTCTACCAATCCTAGGTTTAAATACAGCTGTTTTGTCAATAGCAGGGCAAAATTTTGGAGCAAAAAATTATAAACGTGTTAAAGAAACTTATTACAAAGCTATTTTCTATGGTAGTGGATTTATGATATTTGGTGGAATAGTTATTTTAATATCATCTGATTTCATAGTAGGTTTTTTTACTAATAATATTGAAGTTATTGATTTTGGAAGTAAATATCTAAAAATTGCAGCTTTAATGGGACCTGTGTACCCAATTTTCTTCATTACTTCAGCTTTAATTCAAGCATTAAAAAAGGCTATTTTTACTATGTATATTAATTTATTGAGAATGATCATTTTGCCTTTTTTAACTTTAACGTTTGTTATAAATACTTTCGATGGAGGTTTTCAATCTTTATTCTGGGGTCTTTTTGTAATAAATTGGTCATTTGGATTCCTAGTATTAATTTTTGCTCATTTTTTTATGAAAAGAATTTTTAATAAACATGAATGATCAAATAAATAACATCAAAAATTTAATCAGTAATTATACTATTGAAACAACTCCAAACGTTTATTCTAAAATTGGAGTTTTAAGTAATCTATTGTTACCTAAAACACACGTCTACATTACATATTTGCCAGATGAAGATATAAATAATATTTATATTACTGCAAAAAAAATTAAAGAAGAAGGTTTAATACCTATTCCTCATTTGCCGGCAAGAACAATTGAAAATTATAAATCACTTGAAAAATATATAGGGAATCTTGCGGAGGAATATGGAATTAAAAACATTTTAATTATTGGTGGAAGCGGCAATCAAAAAGGAAATATATCTTCAAGTATTGAAATTTTAAAAACAGGCTTAATCGATAAATTTAAATTCACAAATGTTGGAGTAGCAGGTCATCCTGATGGAAATCCTGATATAACTAAGATTGAATTAGATAAGGCAATAATAGAAAAAAATAAAATTGCTGAAAATACTAATGCGAAACTCTATATTGTTACTCAATTTTTCTTTAATGTTTCAAGTTTTATTGATTGGGAAAATCATCTTAAATCTCTAAACAATAAACTTGAAATACATGCGGGAATTCCGGGTCCAGCAAATTTAAAAACATTAATTGGTTTTGCTAAATCTTGTGGAGTTGGAAATTCGATAAAATTTCTTACTAAGCAAGCTTTTAATGTTACAAAAATCGCAACAACAAATGTACCTGATAAATTAATTTATGATTTATCATCATATAAATCCTTAAATTCTGATTCAAATCTTAAAAAAATTCATTTTTATCCTTTTGGTGGAATGAAGAGGACATCAGGATGGGCGAATGCTCTAATTAATAATCAGCTTTCAATTGATACAAATGGTAAAATTACAATCAATAATTTCAATTTTTGACATTTTACAAGCATATTTTTTATCCAATGATTTAATATTTATAGTATTGAAAAAGCTATCTTTTAATATAAAAAAACAACAATTATAAATAATAATGTCTGCACAAGAATCTGATATCCATATAGCAAGAAAAGCAAAAAAAAAGCCTATAAACGAAATTGCAGGCTCGCTAAAAATACCACAACAACAGCAACATCTTTATGGTCACCATATAGCTAAAATTGATTTAGAATATATTGAAAAACTCCCAGAAAAAAATTCAAAACTTATATTAGTTACTGCAATTACACCTACACCAGCAGGGGAAGGAAAAACAACTACATCAGTTGGGCTTAGTGATGGTCTTAATAAAATAGGAAAAAATAGTATCGTATGTCTAAGAGAGCCGAGCTTAGGACCAAGTTTTGGAATGAAAGGTGGGGCTGCAGGTGGAGGATACGCTCAAGTAGTACCAATGGAAAATATAAATTTACATTTTACTGGAGATTTTCATGCAATAACCTCCGCTAATAATTTATTAGCTTCTTTAATAGATAATCATATTTATTGGGGTAATAAACTTGGTATTGATGTTAGAAGAGTAATATGGAAAAGGTGCGTAGATCTTAATGACAGAGCATTAAGAGAGATCGTAGTAAATTTAGGTGGTATCGCAAATGGGTATCCAAGAAATGATGGTTTTAATATAACTGTTGCATCTGAAGTAATGGCTATATTTTGTCTATCAAAAGATATCAATGATTTACAAAGAAGATTAGGAAATATTACAGTAGCATACACTAGAGACAAAAAAGCAATCTTTGCAAAAGATTTAAAGGCTGATGGTCCTATGACTGTACTACTTAAGGAAGCATTAATGCCTAATCTTGTTCAGACACTTGAAAATAATCCTGCAATTATACATGGTGGTCCATTTGCAAATATAGCACATGGCTGTAATAGCATTATTGCAACAAAAACAAGTCTTAAAATATCTGATTATGTTGTTACAGAAGCTGGTTTTGGGGCTGATCTTGGAGCAGAAAAATTTTTAAATATCAAATGTAGAAAAGCTGGAATAAGTCCAAATGCGGTAGTTATAGTAGCAACAATTAGAGCACTTAAAATGCATGGTGGAGTAAAAAAAGAAAATTTAGCCAATGAAAATGTAGAAGCAGTTAAATCTGGATTGTCTAACCTAACTAGACATGTAAGAAATATAAAAAAATTTGGTCTACCAACTGTGGTTGCTATTAATCATTTCGTTAAGGATACCGAAAAAGAAATTAAAGCTCTTCAAGATGAATGTAATAAAATTGGAGTAGAGGCAATACCATGTTATCATTGGTCTCAAGGTGGTGACGGAACAACTGAATTAGCTAAAAAAGTTGTAGAATTAACAAATCAAAAGAACTCATTTAATTTTTTATATGAGGAAAAAATTTCATTATTTGATAAAATAAAAACTATTGCAAAAGAAATATATGATGCGAAGGATATAATTGCTGATAATAAAGTAATGAGCCAACTAAAACAATTTGAGGAAGATGGGTATGGTAATTTTCCTGTTTGCATTGCAAAAACTCAATATAGCTTTTCTACTGATCCTTCATTAAAAGGAGCTCCGTCTAATCATAGCATTCCTATAAGAGAAGTTAGACTTTCAAGT
>CEUZ01026200.1_pt1 | contig 12506 bp, 10 predicted proteins | sample 361511 | NCBI WGS metagenome assembly CEUZ01 (sample SAMEA2622822, study PRJEB7988) | marine metagenome | biome: marine biome (ENVO:00000447); feature: surface water layer (ENVO:00002042); material: "saline water (ENVO:00002010), including plankton (ENVO:xxxxxxxx)" | depth 5 m
GCAAAACTTGAATACATAACGCGTCTTTCTCTTTCTACCGGAGGGTGGCTCATGTGAAGTGTGCATGATAAATGAACTGTGACATCACCGGTTTTAGTAGGTAAATCAATCATAGGTAGATCAAGATAAGGATGAATAAAGTTCGGCTGTAAATTAGCTCTATGCGAACCTGCTACTACTGCCAATTGACCACTTCTGGAATCTGCTCCTGTAACTGAAATCCCAACAGTCATAGAAGAACAATCATAGGAATGTCTTCCAAGACTGCAATCTTTATGCCAAGGAAGATCAGAGATTCCCTCAACCACTCCAATTGGTTTCACCAAAGCTTCAATCGCATTTTCATCATTACTTCCATTCCACGAAATACTGTGCCCATCTCCAGGGATTGCCGCAATTCTCTCGTGTTGCCCATCGGTAAGAAGTCTTTTTACAGATTCTGATTGATTCTGAAAATACTGAAGTCGGACACAACGATCTTTTCCATCTTTTGTTTTCGCCCACCAAGATCTACCATCACCCCTCTCATACTCTCCTACAGCGTTATCCATATCTTTAGAGATTTCTGTCATTAACTCGTGACTCCACCATTCTGCAAGGTGCAAATATCCGGTTTGTGATAAAAACCATGAAATTTCTTCGTCAGAATCTTCCTGAGTGAAAGACCGATTCAAATCAAGAGGACTGCCGTCTTGATTTAAGAAATCTATTTCACCTGGCTTATGAACTGGCCTTCCATCAATGATCGCTCTGATAACAGGCCACCACTTTAAAAATCGAAAATGCTCTCTTAAAGGCAAGTCAATTACTTTAGATGTAGCCAGTGATTGAGGGGTCTGTATGTCTTGCACCAAGTCTGAAAATGAAATCTCATCTAAATCGACTATTACAGAAGCACTAGATACACCTGTCTCCAATTTAATAGCACCCTCTGAAGGAATAAGAGTAAATGATTTTTTTGAAACTCTAATTCCTAATGGTCGGCAACCAAGAATTTGAGCGCCTTCAGAAGCTATCAAAGAATTTTGATCTACAAGTAATGGCAATTGATCATCAATCCAAGCATCTAGATCAATTTGATCAACTTCACTGTCTAAACGGGACCTTACATCAACCGAAAACACAGAAAATACTTTCCTTCATAGTTATTCAATACTCTCTTGAATAGGTAAAGGTTCACCTAAGGACGGCATAATTTCCGAAGGGCCTAATAGTGTCACCTGATCATCAGCTTCTAAACACAGTTCTTCATTCAGTTCGATAAGAATTCCTTCTCTATGCACAGAAACTACTTCAACTCCATCAGGAAAATTAAGTGCACCAACTGTCAAACCAATAAGAGCTGAGTCTTTTCCTTCTGGGAGAAGAGCGTATTGACGGAATGTCATCTCAGGAAGCAGAGCAGATTTAACTTCTGCTTCTGTTTGAGCTAGTCCTATAAGTTTTGCACCCGTGTGTAAGTGACCGGCTAGCTCTCCAGCAACTCTTAGTGAGCGCCCTGGATTTTCAGTTGTTCCTGCAAGAAAAAATAAAGCATTAACCCATTCACCAGAACCTCCCCAAGAAGCAGGAATACGAATACCTTCTGCTGCTCTGACTATTACAAGTTGGTCTTCTTCAATATCTTCAAATAACGCAACTGGGGTTGCTGTCGGGTGTTGTTTTGATGGTTGAATCCAAAGAGAGCCAGTTTCTAAAAACTGTTCAGTTACTCGCTCTCCTGTTAAGCCTATTAAATCAGAAAGAACAGTTGCAGCTCTATCCGCTGCTTCTGTAATAGTCGTTCCTGGCGGCACACTTAAAACTCCTGCTCTAGCAATCAAACCGGGATAATCATCTCCTGTTCGCAGGCCGTGACCAGCCATAGCGGCACTCATTTCTCGATCTAATTTTGGATCAGCATCTGCACCCCATCTTTCAAAAACTTGTCTAATTGCACCTGCTCTTTTACTTTTTCCACTCGCGTAAAGACGATGCCAAGTCCACCCCGCAACAAAAACAAAAACCACAAAAAGCATGGCAGTTGCGCCAAGCTGAAAGATTAGGAATACAGAAATAATTATTCCAATGAACTGCGTCAACGGATAAAGGGGTGCTTTAAAAGCAGGCGCATACGACTGAATATGAGAAGCCCTCAATACCAGAACGGCAATGTTTAACAAGCCAAGTGTTAACAAAACAAAAGCGCTTGCAAGTTTCGCAATAGCTTCCGCATCAAGAAGTAAAACCACAAGCGCTATTGCAACTCCAGTAACAATTACACCAAAAGCAGGAGTTCCGTAACGGCTTAACCTTCCAGCTACTTCAGGAAAAAGTCCGTCACGTGCCATTGCCATGGGGTATCTAGCCGCAGCCAAAATCCCAGCATTTACGGCTGAGGCAAATGCTGCCAACGCCGCTAAAACAACAAGCGCTACTCCTGCAGATGGAAGAACAGTTTCAGCAGCAGAATGAATAGGAGCTAGATCTTCATGCAAAATGTCTGGAGGTAAAAGTGCTACTGCTACTAAGGCACCAAGCGTGTAGAGAACAGTTCCTACTAGCAAAGATAATGACATTCCAAGTGGGATCTTTAAAGAGGGATCATCTACTTCTTCAGCTGCACTTGCAACTTTTGTCAAACCACCATACGAAACAAAAACTAGACCTATGACTGAAATAAGTCCCGAAAACCCTTCTGTAAAAAATGGATCAAGATTAGATTCATTTATACCTTGCTTTTGAGTTTCAAAAAGACCCTCTGTGAGAAACCAAGTCATAACCGTCAATACAAAAACGACCAAAAATAACTGAATTGAACCACTAACTTTAGAACCGACAACATTCACAAAAGTGAAAAAAGCTATTAAAACTAGAGCCATGGCTTTACCATTAAAATCGAGGATTAAAACCAAATAAGCGCTCATACCTACTAAGGCAAACGCATCTTTTAACACTAAGGAAAGCCAAGTTCCAATCCCAGCAATAGTTCCTATCGAAGGACCCAAAGCTCTTTCTAAAAAATAATACGCACCTCCTGCTTTAGGGAGCGCAGAAGACAACTCTGCGACACTCAACATGGCAGGAATAGCCAACAAACCGGCAATCAAATAAGCCAAAATTGCTGATGGACCAGCTTTAGAAGCCGCTAAACCTGGTAAAAGAAACAAACCTGATGAAAGCATCGCTCCCGTTGACAAAGCGAAAACATGACGTAGAGCAAGTGACCTTGTTAACTTACCCCTGTTATCTGCCTTCATAAGAAAACCCTAGACTCCTCGTTTTATTGTCCAAAATTGAAAGTTTGAAAAAAATCTAATAAAAGTGAATTAGTGGAATCGGGGTCCTCCTGTTGAATCCAGTGGCCTACATCAGGCAAAATAACAGAATTAAATAGATTTGGAAGAGTGGACGAAAATCTTGAAATGCTTCCCGCTCCCCAGATTGTTGGCCCATCTTTCTCCCCGCCAATAAACAATGATGGTTGTATCAGAGGCGCCTCATGATGCATCCTGAGGTCCTTCCAATCAAGGTCAACACACCTATATCGATTGAGAGGACCTGTAAAACCTGATTTTTCAAATTGTTCGGTATAAAAATCTAAATCATCTGAAGTGAGCCATGGAAGAGAGATTTCAGGAAATTTAAAACGATCTTTAAGTTCACCTCCTGGCGAAACGAAACCCATCGAACCTTCATCACCTGTAACTTCAGGAGCATCTCCAGAAGCAGTAAAATAAAAACCCTCTAGCCACTTGGCTGGATTTTGAGAGATTTCTTTCTCTGCTCTTCCTGGTTCTTGAAAGTACTCAATATAAAATTCTTCTTCTCCTCCCAAAGATTTAAAAAACTCAGAGGGTCTGCTGTCACCTCGCGGTGTATACGGAACAGAAAGTAACGCTATACCTTTAAAAATATCTGGCCTAAAGGATGCGGCGGCTGAAGCTATGGGCGATCCCCAATCATGTCCAACGATTAAGGAGGTATCTTCGCCTAAAGTTTCGACAACCCCCACACAGTCTCCTGCTAGATGAACAAGTCGATATTCATCAATTGCTTTTGGAGCATAAGAAGATCCATATCCCCGAACATCTATTGCTACAGCCCTGTAACCAGCATTAGAAACAGCAGCTAGCTGATGCCTCCATGAATACCATGACTCAGGAAAACCATGAACGAAAAGAACCATAGGTCCTTCTCCTGCTTCAGCCACATGGATATTTATCCCACGAACATCAATGTCATATTGCTTCAAACCTTGAATTTCAGTCATCTTCATTCTCCTTAACGTTCATCATCTCTTGAAGACTCTCAATCTGTATTCCTTTAATTACCTGTCCTCGATCGAAAACTTCAGTAACTACAAAATTACATCCAGAAGTAAGAGCTGCTTCAATTGTTATAGCTTCCCGCATTTCAAGATTCAAACTTGTTTGCGTTTCTGCGGCAGACAAAACTAGATCTGAATCAAGTTGGACAACCGTCAACGCGGTTAAATCATTTAAGGCTTGCTTAGCTGTAACCGTTTCGAGATTTCGATTGAAACGAGTAGTCACTTCTTCATAAAAATCTGCTATTGCCAAAGCCGAAGTCACCAAAGTCGCATTATCTACATCACCGATTAAATTTCTAGCTGCAGCTTGTTCGACAGGCGCGTTATCATCAAAAAGTTTTACTAAAACTGAGGCATCAATAAAAACCCTATTAATCAAAATCTTTACTTCTGTGTATTAGATGAAGAAGCGGCAGATGCTATAGAAAGTGCAACGAGTCTTTTACGAGCATTTATTGCAAGATCTGAAGAAGAGTAACCCTCTATCAATTGCCTAACAACAGCATTAACTGACGTGCCTTGTTCCGCAGCGCGAACTCTAGCTCTACGAAGCAAGTCTTCATCGATCGCCAATGTTAAATTAGCCATATTTAAGTGTAACACATAATACGTGTTACACGTATCAATGATTAATACTGGCTCATATTACTTAGCTTTAAAATCGCAAAATTGGATAACTTCTGCTAGACATTCCATCAACTCTTAAAACATTAGCTTTAAGAAAAGAGAGAGAGAAAAATGACTATCGGCCCAGGAATGCATGTAGACGACCCCAGCGATGACTCCTTAAATCTTGCAATGTCTGAATCAGCAAGACCCCTTTATGACGCAGTAAAGAAATTCATTGCAGATGAGGTTGAACCAATAACCAAACAATTCTATGAACTTGGAGAGGACCGTGAAGATCGCTGGTCCTACACAGATGGACAGCTAGAACTTTTGGAAAGTGTAAAAAATAAAGCTCGTTCTAATGGTTTATGGAATTTTTTCTTACCCGACGATGAAACTGGTCAAGGACTTTCAAATCTAGATTACGCATATATCGCAGCTGAACTAGGAAGAAACCCTTTAGCTTCTGAATCACTTAATTGCAGCGCACCCGATACAGGAAACATGGAGGTTCTTGAACGCGTAGGTACCCCCGAACAAAAAGAGATGTGGCTTAAACCTCTACTCAACGGTGAAATTAGATCTTGTTTCGGAATGACCGAACCTGGTCTTGCTTCTTCAGATGCAAAAAATATCGCCACACAAGCAGTGTTAGATGGTGACGAATGGTTAATAAATGGTGAGAAATACTATATATCTGGTGCTGGTGACCCCCGTTGCAAAATAATGATTTGCATGGTTCAAACGAATCCAGATGGACCTCCACACAGACGTCAATCACAAATTCTAGTTCCGATGGACACTCCAGGAGTAAACATAATCGGACCTATGCATGTTTTCGGTCAAGATGATGCTCCACATGGGCACATGCACATTCACCTTGACAACGTAAGAGTACCTAAAGAAAACATGCTGCTTGGAGAAGGGCGAGGGTTTGAAATATCCCAACTAAGACTGGGGCCCGGTCGAATACACCATTGCATGCGATCTATAGGTGCTGCAGAAAAAGCTTTAGAATTAATGGCAACGAGAGGTTTATCGCGGGAAGCATTCGGTAAGAAAATCGCCCAATTAGGCAAAAATGTCGAACTAATAGCACGTGCCAGAATCGAGATTGAGGCTTGCCGTCTAATGGTATTAAGAGCTGCAAAAGCTATGGACACTATGGGAAATGCTGAAGCTCGTGTTTGGGTTAGTGCCGTAAAAGCAATGGTTCCCGAAAAAGTTTGCAACATTATTGATGAGGCGATCCAGGTTCACGGCGCTACTGGTATTTCACAATGGACACCTTTAGCCGGCATGTACACAGGCCAAAGAACTCTTCGCCTTGCAGATGGACCTGATGAAGTTCACCACTTCGTCGTTGGGAGATTCGAACTTGCAAGATACGGAGATGATGAAATAGAAAAAAGTGTTTATAAACCTCTCAGTGAACAAATCCTTTCTGGGCCTTCGAATGGAAGATGAGTCCCGACAGGCAAAACAAGCAACCGAATTCACCAAAAAAGAAAATAGAGCTTTTCAAAAAAGTCTTCCGTTAGATGATGGAACTGATGCTGCCAATGTCGCTAAAGGTTTCATAGCTACTCGAACCAACCCAATTATTGAAAAACTTGAACCGAATGCTTGGCAACCCATTTCGTGGGATCTTTCTAAGTCGGATTTTGTTGAAGGAGAGTCCCCTGAAACTGTCAATCCTTCTTTATGGCGTCAAGCTGGTTTGAATGCCCAACATGGTCTTTATCAAATTTGCGAAGATTTCTATCAAGTTCGAGGCTTTGACACGTCAAACGCTACTTTCATTCGAGGAAAAACCGGTTGGATAGTAATCGACCCTTTAACTACAGCTGAAACAGCCGCTGCCGCCTATGAACTCGTTACAGAGCATCTAGGTTTTCGTGAAATAAGTGCTGTCATCTATACCCACTCTCATTTGGATCATTATGGTGGCATTCTTGGGATGATCGAAAGATCCCGTATCGAGAAGGAAAACATCCCAATCGTTGCCCCTGAAGGTTTTCTACGTGAAGCAGTTGCAGAAAACGTAATAGCTGCGCCTGTAATGGGAAGACGTGCTACTTACCAATTCGGCATGCTTTTACCTTGGAATGAAAAAGGACATGTTGATCAGGGATTAGGCAAAGGCATTCCTACTGGTTCGTCAGCGTTGGTCCCTCCAACAATCGAAATAACTGAAACAGGGCAAGAACTTGTTCTTGATGGAGTGAAAATAGAATTCCAACTCACGCCTGAATCTGAGGCGCCTGCTGAAATGCATTTCTTTTTTCCTGAATATAAAGCGCTGTGTATGGCAGAAAACTGTTCCGGCACTATGCATAACGTTTTAACTCTTAGAGGTGCACTGGTAAGGGATTCGCTTCAATGGAGCAGATACATAGATGAAGCTCTTGACCGTTGGGGGGATTCATCGGAAATAGTTTTCGCTAGCCACGGTTGGCCACATTGGGGGCAGGATGCTGTAAGAGGTTACTTGACGCGTCAAAGAGATTTATACAGATGGCTACATGATCAAGCTATGCGCTTGGCTAATCTTGGCTACACACCAAATGAAATTGCCGCACAGGTCTCTTTGCCACCGGGGCTCTGGGATGACTACATGTGTCATGGTTACTATGGAACAGTCAGCCACAATGTCAGAGCCGTTTATCAAAGATATATCGGATTCTACGACGGTCATCCTTCCAGTCTTGACCCCTTAACACCCGTAGCAGCAGGTAAAAGATACGTCGACTTTATGGGGGGTATCGAAGAACTGATAGAAAAAGCAAGGAATGCTTTTGAAGCAGGTGACTACAAGTGGGTGGCTGAGGTTTTAAGACATGCAGTCTTCGCTGATCCGGAAAACGATGAAGCCCGACTATTACAGGCAGATGCTTTCGAACAACTTGCTTACCAAGCAGAATCTGGACCATGGCGTGATATCTACTTAACTGGAGCTCAGGAGCTGAGAAATGGCAGTATCAACGTGCCCGTTCTTCAACGCCCAAGACTAGAGGTCGCAAAAGGCATGACATTAGGACAAATATTTGATTTTCTGGCAGTAAAGGTAGACGGCAACAAAGCCGTGGAACTAAGTCCGATGCTCGTCAATTGGTCTTTTACAGATACAGGTGAAACCGCGCAACTTGAGTTATCAAATGGCACACTTCACTCTAAGATCGTAACTTTCTCCGAAAATTCAGAAATATCACTTAGATCTTCGCGGAATGTTCTGGAAGAGTTAATTGCAACTGAGTACTCGCTTTTACAAGCAATCGACGAAGCAAGGATAGAAGTTCAAGGAGACACCGACAAAATGTTGAAATTTTGGGAAACTCTGACAAATTTTCCTCTATTTTGGCCAATTATCGAACCTTAAATCACACAGTGTCAAATATTACAGTTGGCAAGATCCAAGATGCTCGTAACCTCGAAATGTGAACTCCACTAATCGACTAGCACGAATTTCTCTTTTAGTAACCTTTATTTTGATAGGTATCGGTGGCTTTACCCGCGGTAGTGGAAGCGGATACGGATGCTCTGACAGGTGGCCCTTGTGTGAAAATGGTCTGTTAGGTGGTTTGCTGCCTCGAGGCGAATACCACATGCTTATCGAATGGCTACATAGGTGGGTAGCAGCGATCGTAGGAATTCTGATTTTGTTAACGGCCATAAGTATCAGAAAAAATCTTCGTAATAACCAGCTTGCTAAGCGACTTTCAGTAATTGCAGTTGTAGCGGTAGTGATACAGGCAATGATTGGAAGAAGTGTGGTTAAAACAGATTTAGAATCTGACCTTGTAGCTATACATCTAGCGATCTCAATGTTGGTGATAGCTCTATTGACAATAATCGTGATCGTGGTGTCAACCAATAAGAACGAAAATTTAGAAGTATCCGATAGCGCAGGTTGGAGCCGACTTCTCGCTTTAGGAGCTTTTGGTTCATACGCACTCCTTTTGTTAGGCGCGTATGTTCATAATAGATATTTCTCGGGTTGGCCTCTTGTGAACAATCAGTTAAAACCCGAACTCTCAGACCACTACACATTTATTCATTACCTTCACAGACTTGCAGCAGGAATAGGAATTTTTTATATTGCGTATTTGATTTATAGCGCTAAAAAACGACAACGACCAAGAAATGAGAAACTCATAATCCATCTCGCTGGAGGCGCATATGGGGTAAATGTAATATTGGGAGGAGTTCATGTTTTCACTGAAGTTAGCTCCAGTGCAGTCGTAACTGCTCATTTATTGGGTGCTTGTGCCGTATGGGTTTTGCTAATTGCCTCGACGACCATGTCACATTTCGGTATGACTCTCTCTAAAAATTAAAAGCTTTACCTCCCTCCGTGTGTGTATTGTTTCTCCTTCTGGCAGGATGATTTCATGGGAAATAAAGAAATCGACTGGGAAAACCTCCGTATAAAAGCACAAGAAGCAGCAAAAATGGCTTACGCACCATACTCAAATTTTCCCGTTGGTGCAGCTGGACTGACAACTAGTGGCGAAATCGTGACGGGATGCAACGTAGAAAATGCTTCTATCGGTCTAACTCTTTGCGCTGAATGTGGCATGATAAGTGATTTACACAGGAGAAAAGCAGGCAAACTAATCGCAGCTGTGGCTTCTAATCCTGAAGGGGAAGCACTTGCTCCATGCGGCCGTTGCCGCCAGATACTCATAGAAGCAGGAGGTAAAGAACTAGTTATTGATGGACCTGGTGGACCTAAGTCGATTGTTGATTTACTGGCCGATCCTTTTACGGTTGATGACCTAAATGAACGAGACAGGACTAACTCTTAAATGGACGCACTTGAAGTAATTCAAACCAAAAGAGACGGTGGAGTCCTAAGTAAAGAGCAAATTAACTGGTTTATAACAAATTTTTCTAAAAGTGAAAACATACCTGACGAACAAGCAGCTGCTTTAGCAATGTCAATCTTCTTCAATGGAATGGAGCCTGAAGAATTGATGTATTGGACTAAAGCAATGGTTGATTCAGGCGTAACTTTAGATCTAAGCAGCGTAGGTAAAAAAACTGTTGATAAACACTCAACTGGCGGTGTAGGTGACAAAGTTTCTCTCATTCTCGTTCCTTTAATTGCAAGTTGTGGTTTGGCAGTTCCTCAACTTTCTGGCCGCGGGCTAGGTCACAGCGGAGGAACTCTAGACAAAATGGAATCAATCTCAGGTTGGACTGCTTCGCTTAGTGAAAAAAAGATGCTTACACAACTACGTGAAATAGGTGGAATAATAGCTGCGGCAAATGAAAATATTAATCCCGCAGATAGGCGTCTGTATGCTCTGCGAGATGTTACCCACACTGTCGACTCGATCCCCCTTATAGCAAGCTCAATCATGTCTAAAAAAATTGCAGAGGGAACTGAAGCTCTCGTCTTAGATGTAAAAACTGGATTAGGGGCTTTCATGGTTGATTTTGAACAGGCGCGCATATTAGCCAAAACAATGGTTGAGCTCGGTGAAAATTCAGGAGTGAAAACCGTCGCTTTGATTACTTCAATGGAAACCGTCTTGGGAAATAATGTGGGTAATGCACTGGAAGTTTCAGAATCAATTGAAGTGCTAGAGGGAGAAGGGCCAAAAGACCTTATTGAAATTACTTTGGCTTTAGCTCAAGAAATGTTGGACCTCTCCAATGTAGATTTAGACCCTGGTGAAGTCCTTGCTTCTGGAAAACCACGCGAAGTTTTTGAAAAAATGGTTGCAGCTCAAGGAGGCGACTTGTCGAAAGGTCTTCCAGCGGCTGAATACAAAAAAACTATTAACGCTTCGGCTACTGGCTACTTAAGTAAGTTGGACTGCCGTTCAGTAGGTATAGCAGCTTGGCGCTTGGGTGCAGGTCGAACCAAAAAAGAAGACTCGGTAAGTCCTACTGCTGGCATAAAGTGCCTAGTCAAACCAGGTGCTTACATAAATTCAGGAGAACCTGTGTTAGAACTTTACGGTGATACAGAGAACTGCTTTGATTCAGCTACAAAAATTTTAGAAGAAGCAATCGAAATATCAGACTCAGCCCCAAATGATTCACCACTGATCTTAGACAAGATCTCTATATGAAAATTATCTCCCTATTGGGTGCCAAACAGTTTTCATTTCCAAAAAGTCAGAGATAAGTTCTAGACTTTCCTCGTCTACACTTCGTGAGACCACACGCTTGACATTTGAAGCAACCTCCTCAAGATGAGTCAAATCAGTTTTTGGACTGATTCCACTTATATCGACTGCATTCACGTCCAAATGTCCAACCATCCATGGAAGTAGGTCGGTTTGATCACCAGTTAATATGTTTACGACCCCTGCTGGCACATCTGAAGTGACCAACACTTCAGCAATCGTTACAGAAGTTAGAGAGCTCTGGGCTTCAGAAACCACCACAACCGTATTCCCACTAACGATTGCAGGTGCAATTCTGGAGATCAATCCAAGCATGGCGGGTTCAGTTGGAGCGATAATTCCGACCACACCCGTTGGTTCAGGCACTGTGAAATTGAAATAGGGGCCGGATACTGGGTTGACAGATCCTAATAATTGGCTGTACTTGTCGGACCAGCCTGCGTACCACACCAAACGTTGTATGGAATCTTCAATTTCACGTGTGGCGACTCTATTGTTAACTCCAATACTTTTAAGCAACTCTAGAAATTCAGGTTTTCGAGATTCAAGCATCTCAGCAACACGATAAAGAATCTGACCTCTATTGTAAGCAGTCCTTGAAGCCCAGGGGGATTGTGCTGATCTAGCAGCACGAACTGCTTCACGAAAATCTTTTCTAGAAGCCTGAGAAACATTTGCTATCAATTCACCCTCAGAATTATTAACAGAAAAAGTTCGCCCTGATTCTGAGCGTGGAAACGCTCCATCAATAAAAAGTTTGTAAGTCTTTGCTATAGGGATTTTTCCTGCCACTATGAACGGCCCCCACTATTCTTTAAATAAGCTCCTAGACCTTGCATGCCACCTTCCCGACCAAAACCACTTTCTTTATAACCACCAAAAGGGCTGGCTGGATCAAACTTATTGAATGTATTAGCCCAAATAACGCCTGCTCTTAAACGCTCTGCCATCCAATGGATCAAAGATCCCTTCTCGGTCCATATTCCCGCGGACAAACCATAGGGAGTATTGTTTGCCTTTTCTAAAGCTTCTTCAGGCGTTCGAAATGTTTGTACTACTAATACAGGTCCAAATATCTCTTCGCGAGCAACGCGATGGCTCTGTTGGACTCCAGTCAAAACTGTTGGAGGGTACCAATAACCATTTTCTGGGAGGGAACAAGAAGGTTTAAACACTTCAGCTCCCTCTTCAATACCTGCTTTAACTAATTGATCAATTCTTTCTAATTGAGCTTTTGAATTTATCGCACCGATATCAGTATTTTTATCTAACGGGTTTCCGACCCTTAATAACTCAATTCGTTTCTGAAGTCGATCTATGAAATTGTCAGCAATAGATTCTTGAACCAACAGCCGTGATCCAGCGCAACAAACGTGTCCTTGATTGAAGAAAATTCCGTTGATGACACCTTCGATTGCTTGATCTAATGCTGCATCTTCAAAAAT
>CEUZ01048939.1_pt1 | contig 12506 bp, 12 predicted proteins | sample 361511 | NCBI WGS metagenome assembly CEUZ01 (sample SAMEA2622822, study PRJEB7988) | marine metagenome | biome: marine biome (ENVO:00000447); feature: surface water layer (ENVO:00002042); material: "saline water (ENVO:00002010), including plankton (ENVO:xxxxxxxx)" | depth 5 m
GATTATCATCAAGATCAACCATTTGATATGCACACAAATGATGATCATTTAACTTTGCTAGTTCTACTAGACGATATGAGTGAAGAAAATGGATGTTTAAAAATTTTAAAAGGTTCTCATAAAGGTCCTCGATATAGCCACTATGATGGTGATGAATTCGTTGGAAAAGTTTCAGAAGAAATACAAAAAATTTGTCGAAGAGATTCTAGTAATATTGAAGGAAAAGCTGGAGATATATGTTTAATGTCTACATGGTGCTTACATGGAGGAACGGCTAACTTATCTAAAAAACCTAGAAGAATGTTAATATGTGACTATACATCTGCAGATAATTATCCATTAATGCCCCCTATAGTACCTGCGGATGAAACGGGAAAAATTGTTGCTGGAAAAGCAACTAGAAAAGTTCGTTTTAGAGAGGGAGTTCTTGAATTGCCAAAGCATTATAAATCTGATTCTTTTTTTGAAGCCCAAGGTCAAAAAGGTACTAAACAGGAAAATATGTAATGACCTTTTCTATTTCGGGTTTTTGTGACAAAACTGGTATGGTAGGCGTTGCAATAACTACTTCTAGCATTTGTGTTGCAAGCAGATGTCCTTGGGTTAGATCGGGAGTTGGCGCCGCTACAACACAAAACATTACTGATCCTAGTTTGGGAAATCTTATGTTAGATAATTTAGAAAAAGGCTTAAACGTTCAACAATCAATTGATGAAGTTGCAAAAAATCATAAATATATAGATTACAGACAGTTAGTGTTAATAGATATAAAAGGTAATAGTGCGAGTTATACTGGATCTAAAACACTTGGAACTAATGCAGTATATCAAGGTGAAAAATGTATTGCTGCTGGAAATTTATTAAGTTCAACTGATGTAGTTAGAGTAATGAGTAAAAATTTTTCTGATAACTCGAATCTTCATATTGCAGAGAGACTTTTAGTTGCGTTAAATGCAGGATTAGAAACAGGTGGAGAAGAAGGTCCTGTTCATTCTGCAGGTTTAAAAGTTGCTTACAAAAATTCTTGGCCATTAGTTGATCTAAGAATAGATTGGTCAGAAAATAAACCAATAAAAGAATTAATAAATTTGTGGAAATCATATGAGCCACAAATGATGGATTATGATTTAAGGGCAACTGATCCCAGTCAGGCGCCAAGTTATGGTGTTCCAGGAGATTTATAAATTCTTTAGATATTTTCTAATTATTAAAATAATTTAATGAAAGAAACAAACGCAATAGATCTATTAAAAACTTTAGTTGGTTTTGATACTACAAGCTACAAATCAAATCTTGAAATGATAAATTTTATTAAAGATTATCTAAATAAATTAAATGTTAAATCAACTTTAATTTATGATGATGATAATAATAAAGCGAATCTTTATGCAACAATTGGGCAAACTGATATTGGTGGAATTATGCTTTCTGGTCACACTGATGTTGTTCCTGCTCCTATAGAGAATTGGGATAGTGATCCATTTTCTTTAACTCAAAGAAATAATAAATTATATGGACGAGGTAGCGCCGATATGAAAGGGTTTATAGCATTAGTATTAAGTCGTGTACCTCAAATGCAAAAAACTAAATTATCAAGACCTATACATCTTGCTTTTTCCTATGATGAAGAAGTTGGTTGTGTTGGTGTTCACAGACTGTTAGATCTTATTGAAAAAAACCCTATAAATCCTATTTTTTGTATCGTGGGTGAACCAACAAGTATGGAGGTTGTAATTGGTCATAAAGGTAAGTGTAGCAATAAAGTTAAAGTTAAAGGATTAGCTTGTCATTCTGGGCAAGCGCCATTTGGAGTTAATGCAATTAATTATGCTGCCAAGCTGATGATTTATATTTCTGAACTTGATAAAGAAAAATCTATTGCTGGTCCATTTGATTATGATTATGAAATTCCTTATACCACTTTGCATAATGGCATTATATCCGGAGGTACAGTAACTAATATTGTCCCAGATTCATGTAAATTTGAATTTGAAATACGTTATCTTGCTAATGATGATCCCAAAGAACTTATTAGTAAAATTAAGAATTATGCAAAAGAAAAGCTTATACCAAATATGCAAAAAATTTCTAAAGATACAAACATATATTTTGAAGAAAAAATATCTTATCCAGGCTTGCTGATAGAATCTGATGCAAAACTAGTTAAATTTATTAAAAAATTATTAAAAAACGAAAATCATAAAAAAGTTGTCTTTGGAACCGAAGGGGGTTTATTTCAAAAAAAACTAAACCTGCCTACTGTTGTGTGTGGTCCGGGAAACATAGATCAAGCACATAAAGTTAATGAATATATAACTATTGAGCAACTGGAGAATGGCGGGGTATTTTTAGATTCTTTAATCGCTTCGTTAGATCATAATTTTAATTATTAATAATTAATCTTATAATAAAAATTAAATATTTTTCCTTACGAAATGTACAAATATTAAAGATGTAATGAACATAATTAAACTATAAGTTGCAGCAGGAATAATGTATACCCCTCCTCCAAAAATTGTTGTAGCAGCTACAATTGCCAGGGTACCATTTTGAAGCCCACACTCAATTGTAATACATCTTTTCTGCTCTTCTCCCGAACCAAGAAATTTTGCAATATAAAAAGCTATTACCATCATTAGAACATTTAAAGTAAGGGTAATTGCTCCTGCTTGAGAAAAATAAGAAATAATATTAGATCTTTCAGATATTACAGCGCCTATTAATACTAAGATAAATAATAATATAGATATTTTTTTTGCTATAGGTTCAAATGGAAGCGCGATATAAGTAATAAATCTTCTAAATAACATTCCTAAGATAACTGGAACAGTGACTATCAAAAACATATTTCTTGCAACATTAATAAGAGAAAAATCTTTAATTGTATTAGTTTCCATAAAAAAATTTAAAGAAAAGAATACTATTAAAGGTATAGTAAAAACACAAAGTAGACTAATAATTGCTGTTAAAGATATTGATAATGCAACATCCCCTTTTGCAAAAGACGTTAAAATATTGGATGTGGCTCCCCCAGGAGCTGCTGCTATTATCATTACTCCGACAGCTAATGCTGGTTCAATTGGCCAAACAATTAATAAAATTAAGGCTACTATAGGAAGAATAATAATTTGAGAAAAGGCACCAACAAAAAAATCTTTAGGTTGCCTAATTACTCTTAAAAAATCAGCTCCAGATAAACCTAATCCTAATGAAAACATGATAAAAGCTAATGCTAAGGGTAAGAAAATATCTGTAACAATTCCCATAGATATTAATTACTACAGATTCTATATATGCAAAAGCATTTTATTATAAGATATAAATCAATAAATTTTGTCTAATTAACTACATTTATTTATTGTACGATATATAAGTTCTATTATAGATTAGAATAATATGGACATAGATAATCAAATAATTGAAGATTATTTAAATTATGGAGTTGTGCTAATTAGAGGGGCAATTACACCATTTTGGTTGAATAAATTAGCTGTAGGAATAGACAAAAATTTTAATAATCCAAGTAAATATAAATGTGTTTACGAAAAAAAGGAAAATAGAGAAATTTTTTATGATGATTATTGCAATTGGAATAGAATAAAAGAATATGAAGATTTTTTCTTTAAATCTAACATTGCAAAAATTGCAGGATTATTAATGAAATCTAATAAGGTAAATCTTTTCCATGAGCATGTTTTAATAAAAGAAATTGGAGCAAAAAAGAAAACACCTTGGCATCAGGATCAGCCCTATTATTGCATTGATGGAAAAGATAATTGTAGTTTGTGGATTCCTCTGGATTATATATCAAAATCAGTGTGCCCAGAGTTTATTAGATCATCACATAAATGGAATAAAAAATTTTTACCTACCAAGTTTTTTGGAGAACCTTATGAAAAACTTGATGAAGATTTTGAGTTAATTCCAGATATAGATAACAACAGAGATAAATATAATATAATTTCATGGTCACTTAACCCAGGAGATCTTATAGCTTTTAATTTTTCAACTATACACGGAGCCCCTGGTAATAATAGTGCAAACAGGAGACGAGCCTTTTCTGCTAGATTTATTGGAAATGATGCTACTTTCGCTAAAAGAAAAGGAGAAACTTCACCTCCGTTTCCTGAGGTAAAATTAAATCACGGAGATAAAATTAATTCACCGTATTTTCCAAATATTCCAATTTAATTTTTTGTTGATGACTTATTACAGTTGGTTTCAATTAAGCTTAGTATGTTTACTAGGTGCAATGTCTCCTGGACCAAGTGTTGCTTTAATAATAAATAATACAATAAAAAAAAATAGACTAAACGGAATTATTACATCAATTGGCCATGGTTTAGGGGTAACTTTTTATGCATTATTAGCTGTTATCGGTTTGGGTGTTTTAATTAAAAATTATTTTAGTATTTTTATTGCATTTCAAATAACTGGATCAATTTTACTAATAATAATTGGAATACACACTATTATAACTGCAAAAAAAAATAATATTGAAACTATTGATAATGAAAAAATTTTTTCTATGTATGCATTCATCCAAGGTTTTCTGATAGCTTTTTTAAATCCAAAAATTTTAGCATTTTTTGCAGTATTATTTTCTCAATTTATATACTCTAATGCGACTTTAACGGATCAAACAATATTAGTTTTAACTCCAGGAATAATTGATACAATTTGGTATATTTTTGTTTCAGTCGCTATAACAACATACTCTATAAAAAATTATATAAATTCTAATAAAATATTTATTCAAAAAGTAATGGGTTTCTTATTGATACTGATAGCTTTGACTTTATTATATAAATTTATCTAGATTTAATTTCATTATAAATTCTTAAAAAATTAAGTCCCATAATTTTTTCTATATCTATATCTGAATAACCACGTTTTTTTAATTCTTTTGGAATTAGCAAATGGTCCCTACAATCAGTAAATTGTTTTGGCAAACAATCAATTCCATCATAATCGCTCCCTATTCCTACGTAATCAACACCAATTAACTTAACTATATAATCAATATGATCAATGAATTTTCCTATATCCGGAGCTATAGATTTTAACTTTTCTTGCATAAAAAATTGTTTATTAATCCATATCTCATCTTGATCAGAAAAATTTAAATTAATATTATTTAATTCAGTTTTATATTTTACTATAAAATTTTTTTCTTCAGACTTAAAATTTGGATCAATAAAATTAGGATATAAATTGACAAATATTGCACCATTCTTTTTCTTAATTTCAATCAACTGGTCATCTTTTAAATTTCTATAGTGTGGGCACAAATTGTATACGCATGAATGGGAGGCAATTATTGGTTTTTTTGTTAATTTTATAATATCCCAAAAACTTTTTTCCCCTATATGAGATACATCAATTATTACTTTTGATTCGTTGCATAATTTTACAACATCTTTACCAAATTCGGTTAATCCGCAAGTATTTTTGTCGCTTATATTAAAAGTTTCGTCAAAGGCAGAAGAGGCAAGTAAATTTGAAAAATTCCAAGTTGGACCTAAATACATCATTCCTCGATTAATAAAATGTTCTAAATTATTGATATTTCCTTCTAAACACTCTCCACCTTCAATGCCAAAAGGTGCTGCAAGTAATAAATTTTTTTTTGCGTAATTTAAATCTTCAATAGATTTAACAATTATTAAGGAATTAATTTTTTTTTCAATTTCTTCTAATTTGTCAATTAATTCATTTGCTCTATTAAATGCATTATTTTTTAAATGCTGTTTTGTTACCCAAATAACAAAAACTTCTAAATTTATTTTAGATTCTAAAAGTCTTACTATATCGGAATGACCATTTGGACATTTTTTTGTAATATCCTCTCCAATTATAGATCTTTGTAAAACATCATTGTGAAGATCTGCTACATACATTTAAATTAGTTATAAATGATTTTTAGTTTGCCTCTGTTGCAAGTTGCATCTTTATAATCTTATCTGGATTGCTAACTGAACCATTTGGACCATCACCTTTTTTAATTTGATCCACAAATTCCATTCCTTCAATAACTTGTCCCCAAACAGTATAATTACCATCTAAAAATGAAGCATCGTCAAAACAAATAAAAAATTGACTATTAGCACTATCTGGATTTTGGGCGCGTGCCATAGAAACTGCGCCTCTTCCATGATTTGCTTTTGAAAATTCAGCTTTTAAATCAGGTTTGTCGGAGCCTCCTGTGCCATCTCCTTTTGGATCTCCTGTTTGAGCCATAAAACCGTCAATAACTCTGTGAAAAACAATCCCATCATAAAAACCTTCTGATACAAGTTCTTTGATTCTTTTTACATGGTTTGGAGCAATATCAGGTTTAGTCTCTATTACTACACGACCATTTTTTAATTCAAGATATATTAAGTCTTCTTTTTTTCTATCAGCCATTGATTCCCCTATAGTTAAAAAAAATAATAATAGTAGGCTGAATGAGAATATTAATCTTTTCAACAGCGCTCCTAAAGTGTAAATTAATTTCATTTTATTTTTAAAGATTATATTATACAAAATAGAATGCATCCTTTCGACAAAAAAATTGAACAAATGGGATTAATTTTACCAAATATTCCAATGCCAGTAGCAAATTACATTCCTTATAAAGTATTTAATAGCACTCTTTATATATCAGGACAGGCCCCTATTAAAGATGGAAAAGTTATATATGAAGGAAAAGTTGGAGATAATATTTCGATTAACGAAGGAATTGAGGCAGCAAAATTATGTTGTTTAAATATATTATCTATTATTAAAACTGCATGCAAAGATGATTGGCAAAATTTTGACGAACTAATAAAGATAGGAGGTTACGTTAATTGTAATAATGATTTTAAAGACCAGCCCAAAATTATTAATGGAGCTTCAGATTTGCTTGTAGAAATTTTAGGAGAAAAAGGTAAACATTCACGCTTTGCAGTTGGCTCAAACTCTTTACCATTAAATATAGCTGTTGAGATTGAAGCAATAGTGGCATTAAAAAAATAAATGAAAAATAAATATCTATTAATAATATTTATAATCATTTTCTTTATACCAACAGAATTGTTAGCAAAAAGAGCTGCTATAATAATTGATTATGAAACAAACCAAACTTTATTCGAAATTAATGCTGATACTTTAAACTATCCAGCTTCTTTAGCTAAAATGATGACTTTATACATGACTTTTGAAGCTTTAGAAGAAGGTAAGTTAAAATGGGATCAAAAGTTAAAAGTATCAAAAGTAGCAGCATCAAGATCTCCAAGTAAACTATATTTAAATCCAGGTGAATTTATAAAAGTACAAGATGCTGTTATGGCACTAATAGTTAAATCAGCAAATGATGTTGCTACAGTTGTATCTGAATCTCTAGCTAAATCAGAGAGAGAATTTGCTAAAAAGATGACTTCTAAAGCTCGTGAATTGGGTATGGATAATACTTATTTCAAGAACGCTTCAGGACTTCCAAACAGAGCTCAGTTAACTACCGCTAGGGATATTTCAATACTATCTAGAGCTTTAATTAAAAATTTTCCAGAATATTATAAATTGTTTAAAGTGAAAAAGTTTAAATGGAATGGTAAAATCTATAAAAGTCATAATAAATTATTAAGCTCATATTCAGGGGCTGATGGCATTAAAACAGGATACATTTATGCTTCTGGATTCCAACTAGCATTTTCAGCTGTGAGAAATAATAGAAGACTGATAGGTGTTTATTTTGGAGGTGATACTGCAAAACATAGAGATAAAACACTGAGTTTTTTAATGAATAAGGAATTTGGTGAAGTTGTTGAAGAAATTAAATCATTTGGCAATTTTAAAATAATAGTTGGAACATTTAAGTATAAAAAAAATGCGAAAAGACAATTAAAATTTATTGCAAAAAAATTTCCAAAAACATTAGATAGCAAAGAAAGTTCAATAATTAAAAGAAAAGGACAAACAAGAAATTGGTATGAATCCCAATTTTATTATTTTACAGAAAAAGAGGCAAAAAAAGCTTGTTCTATAATGAAAAAAAATAAAGTTGATTGCTTTGTTAAGAAGAAAACTTAAAATTTACTCCGCTTAATTTTAATTGATTTTCAATATTTTCTTTCATTTTTAATAAATAATTATCATTTATGGCCTCTGCTCTAACAGTCAAAGCATTTTGTGTATTTGAGGCTCTGATTCCCCACCATCCATTATCATTTTCTACTCGCACTCCATCAATATTTACAACTTTTAAATTCATATTTGATAATCTATCTTTAATTTCTTCAATAATTTTAAATTTTCTAGATTCATCAACATCAAATCGAGTTTCTGGGGTGGATGCTGTCTTTGGAAAAGTGTTCATAATTACACTTAACGACTCATTTTTTTTTGATAGTATTTGTAAGAATCTTAATGCTACATACATAGCATCATCATATCCATAAAAATTGTCTTTATACATTATGTGGCCACTCATTTCTCCGGATAAAGGTGAATCTATTTCTTCCATTTTATCTTTTATTACTGAATGACCAGTTTTATACATCACTGGATTACAATTCATTTTTCTCACTTCGTCAAAAAAAACTTTACTTGATTTAACATCCATAATAATGGAAGGATTATTGTATAGTTTGCTGATTTCTTCTGTAAGAAGTATCATATAACGGTCTGCCCAAATAATATTTGATTGATTGTCTATTATTCCTAAACGATCACCATCTCCATCAAATGCTAAGCCAACATCACAGTTTTTTTCTTTAACAAGATTTTGTATTTGAATTAAATTTTTTGGTATTGTTGGATCTGGATGATGATTTGGAAATGTGCCATCAACAACATCATTGATCAAAAAACTTTCAACATTATCCAAATTTTCCAATACTTTTTTAATTGTAACTCCTATAGTTCCGTTTCCAGGATCCCACGCAACCTTCAACTTTTTATTAATGTTAATATTTTCTAAAACTCTATGTACATAATTTTCCAAAATATTATATTCAACAAAATTTCCTTTTTCTTTATTATTTTTTAAATCAATATTCTTTTGAAGATCTTTAATTCTTGTTGAGTAGAAAGGTTTATAGTTTAATACCATCTTAAAACCATTATACTCTGATGGATTATGTGAGCCTGTAACCATAATTCCAGCTTCAATTTTTAGGTTAAAAGTTGCAAAATATAGCATTGGTGTTGGGCAAAGACCGATTAAAATTACACTTAAACCGCTTTCAGTTAATCCATGACATAAAGCTTCTTGTAATTGTTTAGAACTTGGTCTTCCATCATATCCAACTACAATTTTTTTATCTTTTGTGTTTTTATAAACTATTGATCCAAATTTTATGCCAATGGAATAAGCAGTATTTTTTGTAAGATTTTTCCCAACTAATCCACGAATATCATATTCTCGTAAAATTTCATCATTAAAGGTTTCAATTTTTAATGTATCTTTATTAATTTTATCTTCCAACACTTATGTGTTCCCAGCCAGAGTTTTTCATTTCTTCTTGATTATACAAATTTCTTAAATCAAATAATACAGGTCTATTAACAATCTTTTTTAATTCGTAAAAGTCTAATGCTCTAAACTCATTCCACTCAGTACATATAATAATAGCATCTGCATTATCACATGCCTTATAAGGATCACTAAAATATTTAAAATTATCATATTTCTTTTTAGTATTTTCCATAGCTTTGGGATCGTAAGTATTAATATTAGCTCCAGCTTCAAATAATCTATTACCAATATCTATCGAACTTGACTCTCTTATATCATCAGTATTTGGTTTAAAACTTAGTCCAAGAAGAGTAAAATTAAGGTTTTTGATATTATTCGAAAAATATTTTGATATTTTTTCAACTAATAATCTTGGTCTTTCTTTATTTGAAATATTAACAGCATTAATTATTGATAAAGAAACATTATTTTCTTCACCTGTTTTAAAAAAAGCCCTTACATCTTTTGGAAAACATGAACCTCCAAATCCAGGTCCTGCGTGAAGAAACTTAGCACCTATTCGATTATCCAATCCCATTGCTTTTGAAACATCTTGAATATCAGCTCCTACCTTTTCACACAAATTTGCAACCTCATTAATAAATGTAATTTTTGTAGCTAAAAAACTATTGCTTGCATATTTAATCACTTCCGCCGTTTCAATATTTGTGGAAAATATTGGTGTCTCAATAATATAAAGTGGTCTATAAATAGATTTTAATATTTTTTCCGCTTTTTTTGATTCAACTCCTATTACTATTCTATCTGGTCTCATAAAATCGTTAATAGCAGAACCTTCTCTTAAAAATTCTGGATTTGATGCAATGTCGAATAATTTTTTATCAATTTTATTTTCAATTATTTCTTTAATTTTTCTTGAAGTACCGACTGGTACAGTAGATTTAGTTACGACCAAAGAATATTTGTTTATACTTTCAGCAATTTCAGCAGCGACATCATATACCGCAGTCAAATCCGCCTCGTCATCAATTCTTTTACTTGGTGTGCCGACTGTTATAAATATTACATCAGCATCACTCAAAGAAGATTTAATATCATTAGAGAGTGTTAATCTCTTAGTAATTTTAAAATGTTTATTAAAAAGTTCTTCTAAACCTGGTTCATAAATAGGCATATTGCCATTTAGAAGCTTATCTAAATGATCTTGATTTTTATCAATACAAGTTACATTAAAACCAAATTCAGCAAAGCCCACACCTGATACAAGTCCAACATACCCTGTTCCAATTATTGAAATATTCATAAAAAAAACTTTATAATAATTTGATTCTTTCTAATATAAAAATATATAAATTTTTTTATATCTTTAAAAATAATTTAATAATTTGTCAAAATATACTAAATTTGCCAACATTTATCCATTATTTAGACTCATAATAGATAAAGATGCACTACTTTCTAATAATAAAATAACTTTATTTATCTTCTCGATATAAATCATATCTCTTATTCTCTCTTTTAGAGGAATAATATCATGTAAAAGAATTTTGCTAAAATCTTCGTTGAAACGAAAATGGTGAACACTAAGATCTCCTTCATCTATATTTTGACCAAACGAGGCGACGAAAAAATCATTTGTTGATTTTTTATTAAATTTTTTATTAACTTTAATTATTTCGCTTATACCAATTGCAGGATTAAAAAACTTTATTGGTTCAACAAAACCATAATCACTATGTGATTTATAAAATTTAGCAAAATTTGCAATTTTCTTTTCCGCTTCGTCATTTAAATTAAATTCATTATAAGGTAAACCATAAGATGCCACAGGCCAGCCATAATTTTTTATTCCATTTTTAATATCCATATTAATATTTATTTCATCACCACCTTTAGGTCCATGTTCAGTAAATATAAGAATATTTTTTTCTTTATCATAATAAAGTCCTTGCGGATTTCTATGACCCATAGATATTATATTATGTTTATTGGTTATCTTGTCGATAGTAATTATTTTACCAAATAGTGAATCTTTTTTTTGTGCCAACAGAAGCTTTCCATAATCTCCCAGAGTTAATAATATTTTACTGTTATTCATATTTACTAATCTTCCACCACTTCTTTGCACATTAACATTATTTAAATTTGGTGAATTGTCATTATAAGAATAACATTCATCGTAAGTAAAAAAATTTTTAAAATTTAAATATTCATTATTTATTTCTGCCTTTAAAACGGAAGTATTTAAACAATCGTTGAATTTTTTTTCTATATAAGAAAGATATAAAATATTATCATCAATTAAAATATCTCTAATGCCCGCAGGGCCCAAAGTAAATATATCTTGATTATTAATTATTTGTTTAAGATTTGATTCTATCTTAATAAAATCAATTTTATTTTTTTGTAAATTTTTTATATTAATATAGAAAAATTCACCATTTCCAGTCGCAGTAAAAATTTGATCGTCAGACTGTTCCAAATAGGCTGATGGTTTGCTATCTAAATTAAAATAATTTAAAATTGGTAGATTATAATTTTTGAATACGTATTCATTATATTCAGTTTTAATTTTATTTATTTTATAACCATAAGATGAAGAAATTAAATTAGAATTTTGTTTAATTAAATTTGTATTTTCTCTCATTAGTTCTTTATCTTTTTGGTAAGTACTTAATAAATGTAAAAGATATAAATTATGTTTTTCAAGATTGCTTACTACCACATTATCATAAAGAACTGATCTAATTGGTTTTTTAATAATTTCGGGAATAAATTTTCTTATATAAGTTATACTTTCTAAGTTATAATATTTTGGTTTGGCTACTTGAGTAATAATTAAAAAAATAATGATAATTATAAAAAAAAATAGAAAATAAAATTTTATACCTTTAAACATTGGGAAACAAAAAATGATTCAATATATACCAAATTAAATTAAATCCATTACTTTTTTGATCTAATATAGCTTTAAAAATTTAACTAGAATCGCAAAAAATATTGACTTAAATTTATTGAGAAATATTAACGATTCTCTGCCTATTATTAGTATTAATCAATAGAT
>CEUZ01165714.1_pt1 | contig 12489 bp, 12 predicted proteins | sample 361511 | NCBI WGS metagenome assembly CEUZ01 (sample SAMEA2622822, study PRJEB7988) | marine metagenome | biome: marine biome (ENVO:00000447); feature: surface water layer (ENVO:00002042); material: "saline water (ENVO:00002010), including plankton (ENVO:xxxxxxxx)" | depth 5 m
TCTCTATAAACAAACATTACAACGTCAGCATCTTGTTCTATTGATCCAGATTCTCTTAAATCAGACAATAGTGGTTTTTTATCATCTCTTTGCTCCACAGCTCTTGAAAGTTGAGATAGCGCAAGAACTGGAACGCTCAATTCTTTAGCCAATGCTTTTAGTCCTTGAGTAATTTCAGAAATTTCTTGTACCCTTCCTTCCCTTGCAGAGTTAGCTCTCATTAATTGAATATAATCAATAACAACTAAATCTAGACCAAAAAGTCTTTTAATTCTTCGAGCTCTATTACTAAGAGCAGCTATTGATATAGCAGGTGTCTCATCAATATATAGCGGTAACTCAGAAATATTTTTTGATGTTTCTATAAATTTATCAAATTGCTCTTCAGAGATTTTACCTCTTCTTATGTCATTAGATTTTATTCTAGATTGTTCAGCAATTATCCTTGTAGACAATTGCTCAGAAGACATTTCCAAAGAAAAAAATGCAATACAAGATTTTTTTTCATTTTCTTGTATTTTTTTTGCAGCATTGAAAGCTATATTGGTAGCCAATGAAGTTTTACCCATCGAAGGTCTGCCAGCTATTATTACTAAATCAGATTTATGTAGTCCACCAAGTCTTCCATCTAAATCGGTAAGGCCAGTTGGGACTCCTACTATTCCTTCTTCATTTTTATATGCATTTGAAGCCATTTCAATAGTTTGTTTCATAGCTTCATCAAATTTAATTAATGAAGAATTAAAATTACCTTTTTCGGCTAAATCAAATAAAATTTTTTCAGTATCTTCGATTATAGTTTTACCATCTTTATCTAAATCATTTGATTTTGCCGTATAAGATAAATTTTCAGAAATTTTTATTAATTCTCTTTTAACAAATAAATCATATATTAATTTTGAATACTCTACTGTTTGTCTAGATGAAGATGAAAATTTTGTAACTTTAATCAAATAGTCAGGAATATTTAGGTCGTCTTTTTCATTTTCAAAAAAATTTTTTAGAGTTATTGGATTAGCTAACATACCGCCAAATATAAGTTTTTCTATAGCAGAAAATATTTTTTGGTGCATAGGGTCAAAAAAATTATTGCTGTTTATTAAGGGTGAAACATCATCAAAAATTTCATTAGATACCAAGATGGAACCTAGAACTGCCTGTTCAGCCTCTATATTATTTGGAAGTTGATCAAAAGTTGATTTAACTAAATTTAGTTTTTCCATAGCTAATAGATAATTTAGTTTTGATTATATCACAACTTATAATCGGTATGGGGAAAAAAATGTATAACTATTTTATAAGCTCTTCAGGAACTACTTTAATTTTAATAAATGACTCTATTTCTGAATGCAAGTTTAACACTACCTTAAATTCGCCTACAGTTTTAATTTCTTTAACTGGTTGAATTAAGGATGAGCTTAAATCAATATTTTCTTTTTCTTTTAATATTTTTGAGATTTCTGTTGGTTTTACAGATCCATATAATTCTTTATTTTCAGTAACTAGTTTTTTTACTTCAAAAACTTTATTTTTAAGTTTTTCAGCAATTTCTTTTGCTGTTTTTTTCTTTTCTTGATCTTTTTTGCTTAAATCTGATTTTATTTTTTCAACCTCTTTTATATTTTTTTCTGAAGCAAATAATGCTTTTTTTTGTGGAATTAGAAAATTTCTAGCATAACCTCTTTTTACATTAATTGTTTGGCCGATAGACCCTAAATTTTTCAAATTTTCTAACAATACAATTTTCATAACTTATTATATTAACGCCAAATTTCTTGCTCTTTTAATTGATAAAGACAACTCTCTTTGTTTTTTTAGGCTAACAGATGTAATTCTAGAAGGTAAAATTTTGCCATTCTCAGATGTGTATTTTTTTAACAATTTTACATTTTTATAATCTATCATTGGTGCTCCCTTTCCCGAGAGAGGACATTTTTTTTTAAATTTAAATTTTTGATTTTGGAATATACTTAGTTTAGCGAAATTGTTTTGTTTTGAGGTTTTTTTAAATTTTCTTTTTTTCATAGATATTATTCTGAAACTTCTTTATTAAACTTACTTTCTTTTTCATCATTTTTTTTCTCAAAATAATTTGTTTCTAGATCAATCTTTTTTACTCTAATAGTTAAATATCTAAGCAAGTTTTTATCTATTTTTTCGCTTTTCTCTAATTCTGAAATAGTTTTGCCATTACCTTCAATTTTGAAATGAATATAATTTCCTTTTTTATTTTTCTTTATTAAATAGGATAAATTCATTAAGCCCCAATTCTCAGTTTTTAATAAGTTTCCTTCGTTATTTTCAATAATTTTTTTATATTTATCTTCAACCTGTTTAAGTTGTGCTGAACCTACGTCTTGTCTAGCAATAATTGTATGTTCATAAAAATTCATAGTTTAAAAAAAAACAGGATATACTATTATAAATTTTTAATTACAACTTAAAAATTAATAAAAAATTATAATGATTTCAGTAGTTTTCCCCGGACAAGGATCACAAAAATTAGGCATGGGGTCTGATTTATATAACAAATTTGATTATGTTAAACATATATTTAATTCCGCAGATGAAATACTGGGTTATAAAATTAGTGATTTAATTTTAAATGGACCTCAAGAAAAATTAAATCAAACAACCTTTACTCAACCATCCATATATTTAATTGGATATATTATTTGTGAAATTTTAAAAAAGGAAACTAATTTTTTCCAAAATAAGTTTAATTATTATGCTGGTCATTCTTTAGGTGAGTATACAGCTTTAACCGCAGCAAATTCTATGACATTAGAGCAGGGATTGTTGTTACTTAAAAATAGAGGAGAGGCAATGCAGTCCGCAGTTCCTTTAGGGGAAGGAGGGATGTTGGCTGTGTTAGGAGTGGAAACTGAAGAAATTAATAACTTAATCAAAGAAAATTATGAAAATATAAAATGCTTCCTTGCGAATGATAATTCAAAAGGTCAATTAATTTTAAGTGGTAAAAATATCGAATTAGATAAGTTTGCTTTGTTGTTAAAAGAAAAAAAAATAAAAAATATTAAACTTCCAGTTAGTGCACCCTTTCATTGTGAATTAATGAGAACAGCGACTATAAAAATGCAAAAAATTATAAACGATCAGAAATTAGAAAGTCCAAAATTAAAAGTAGTTTCAAATGTTACTGCCAGAGAATATAAAAATGTTGATGAAATTAAACAATTACTAATTGAACAAATCGAGAGTACAGTTCGCTGGAGAGATAGTATTCAATATATGATTTCTCAAGGAACAAGTACATTTGTAGAAATAGGACCAGGTAAAGTGTTATCTGGTTTAATTACAAGGATAAATAAAGAGGTAAAAGTATTGAATATTGATAAACTTGAGGATATTCAAGATATTGACATATGATAAATTTAGAAAATAAAAATATTATTTTAACAGGTGCAACTGGCGGTATAGGAAGTTCTATAGTCGATACATTGATATCATTAAAAGCAAAAATTTTAGTTACAGGAACGAACGGGAAAAAATTAGACGAATTAAAAAGAAAGCATCAAAATTTATTCACTATGAAACAAGATATTTCTATACATGATGAATTAGAAGTATTTATTGATAAATGTAATTCTTTGCTAGGGGACAAGATAGATGTACTTATAAATAATGCTGGCATCACTAAAGATAATTTAGCAATAAGAATGGATAAAAATGAATGGGATAAAGTTATAAGTGTTAATTTAACTTCCACATTTCTTTTATCCAAATATACAATTAAAAAAATGTTAAAAAAAAAATTTGGTAAAATTATAAATATAACTTCTGTTGTAGGTCATACAGGTAATTTAGGTCAGACAAATTATTCAGCATCAAAAGGAGCAGTTTCTGCAATGTCTAAAAGTTTATCATTAGAATATGCAAAAAAAAATATAACAGTCAATTGTATTGCTCCAGGTTTTATAGATACAGTGATGACAGAAAAAATTAATGAAGAATATAAGAATCAGCTAAAATCAAAAATACCTTTGGATAGATTTGGAGTTCCACAGGATATAGCTAATTGTACAGCTTTTTTATGCTCTGACCTATCTAATTATATCACAGGGGAAACAATACATGTTAATGGAGGCATGTATTTTAGTTGACAAACTTAAGTAAATAACTATTAACGTAAAAAAGGAAAGATACCATGGCAGATGACATTTCAAGCAAAGTAAAAAAAATTGTGGCTGATCACTTAGGCATAGATGAAGCAAAAGTTACAGAAGAATCAAGTTTTATTGATGATCTAGGAGCAGACAGTCTAGACACAGTAGAGTTGGTTATGGCTTTTGAAGAAGAATTTGGTTCAGAAATTTCTGATAGTGAAGCGGAAAAAATTTTAACAGTGGGTGATGCAATTAAGTTTATAGAGAGCAAAGCTAATTAGAATTAAATGTTTTCATCCAAAGACGGAAAAATGATAATACTATCATCACCGTCTGGAGCTGGTAAAACCACATTAGTCAAGAAAATCTCAAAAGAAAAAAATTTTAAAATTTCAGTATCTCACACAACAAGAGAACCAAGACCGAACGAGACTAATGGAATTGATTATAATTTTACATCATTAGATGATTTCGAAAAATTAGTAGAAGAAAACGCTTTCTTAGAATATGCAAAAGTTTTCCAAAATTTGTATGGATCGACAAAAGAGCAAGTTTTCGAAAATTTGAAAAACGGATTCAATGTACTATTTGATATTGATTGGCAAGGAGCTCAACAAATAAAAAATCAAACTTTAAATTATCAATTGATCTCATTTTTTATTTTGCCTCCTTCAAGAGAAATTCTTCATAAAAGATTAATTTCTCGAGGTGAAACAAATGAAAAAATAATACAAGCGAGAATGCAACAATTTGAGAAAGATGTACTTCATTGGATTGATTATGATTTTGTTGTAATTAATGAGGATTTAAATGAATGCTATAAAGAGATAATTGGATATTTAGAATATACTTTAAAATATGATAAAAGTGTAATTGAAAGACATGTAAAAAAACTAATCTAAAGTTAGTTCATTTTCAAATTCTTTTGATATTTTAAAAAAAGTTTGTGGATTTAAATTTTGAGGTCTGGATTTTTCATCCAAGTTTAATTTAGTTACTATTTTAGATGAATTTTTAAATAATATATTTAATGGTTTTTTTATCATTTTACGTTTATTTTGAAAGAAAACATTAGTTACTTTTTCCAAATTACTTGGATTATTAAAATTAAAAAAAATTTTTTTTGGCTCAAAGTATAATAGAGAACTTTTTACCTTAGGCTTAGGAAAAAAATTTTCAGGATCTATATCCATAATTTTCTTAGCTTTCATTTTCCAGTTTGTTAAAATAGATAATCTTCCATATTTATTTGAATTAACATCGGCCACTATTCTATCAGCCACTTCTTTTTGAAACATTAATATAAATTTCTGGAATAAAAAATTTAAATCATTTAATTTAATCCAATTAGTTAATAATTTAGCTGAAATATTATATGGTAAATTTCCAAATACAATATTTTGATGATTTGAAAATTTATCCCAATTGATTTTTAAAACATCTTGATTTATTAAATCTAAATTAGAATTAAATTTACTTTTTAATTTGAAATATAACTTAGTATCTTTTTCAATAGCAAAAAATTTTTTGGGCTTCTTTTTAATTATTTCTTCAGTTAAATTTCCAGTTCCAGGTCCAATTTCAATTACATAGCTATCAGTTGAAATTTGGCCTAATTCAACAATTTTATTAATAATATTTTTGTTTAATAAAAAGTTTTGTCCAAGTGATTTTTTTGGCACAAGATTCATTTTAATGAATTTATGAAATTAATTATATTTTCCAAAGATTGTGTATTTGATTTATTTTTTCCTAACATATTTTCATTGGGTCCATGATCTACAGACATCCTTAAAAAAGGCAAACCCAAAGTAATATTAGATGCGTCAAAGCCAAAAATTGTTTTAAAAGGAGTTAGAACCTGATCATGATACATGCCAATCACGGAATTGTAATTCGAAATATTTTTTTTTAAAAAAAATGTATCTGCAGAAAATGGGCCACTAACATTTATTTTATTTTTTTTTAACTTTTTCATTGCTGGTTTTATAATCAAATTTTCTTCATTAAATTTTGTCTTTGTTTCGCAGTGCGGGTTTAATCCAAGTAAAGCAATTTTTGGTTTTATTTTAAAATTTTTTAAATAAAAATTATTAACTGTATAAATGTTATTTATAATATTTTTCTGATTTATTTTTTTATTAACATTTTTTAATGGAATATGGGTGGTAATTGGTGAAACTGATAATCTTTTATTATAAATAAGCATAACAGAATTTTTTGATAATTTTTTTTTTGATTTATCAAAAATATACTCAGTTATTCCTGGATATTTATTTTGCAAGAAGTTTTTTTTTGAGACTGGACCATTTACAACTATATTACTTATTTTAGAATTTAATAGATGAATAGCTTCGTTAAAACAATTGGATATATATTTTTTAGATTTTGTGCTTATGGCTTCAAAAGCATTTATAAAATTATACTCAACATCAATTAAATAAATCTTATTTTTTAATTTTTTATAATTAACTTTATTTTTATCAATAATTATAAAATTAAGTCTATTCTTTAAAATTTTTAATTGAGATTTTATTAAATTTTTAGATCCTATAAGTATTATTGGATATTTTATTTTTTTTTTAATTGAAATCTTATTAAATACATTTGATAGTATTTCCACAAAAACACTGTTCGGCTCTCCAAGAATAATTAAAACAGGCTTTTTAATTTTCACTAATAATTATCCTTTTCTTAATTTTGTTGAAGTAAATATATCCAAATTTATTTAACTCTTTGTTAGTTTCAATATTAACAAGTTTTTTAAGCTCTTCATCTTCATTTATTTTTTCAGTGATTTTTCTTTTTTCATTAATTTTAATTATTAAATATCCATTTTTAGTTTTTATTGGGCGTGTAATGTCTTTAGTTTTTTTAATTTCTAAATAAACAATCTTTGAAATTTGGTTTGATTTTATCCACCCTAAATTTCCACCAAAATTTTTACTGTCTGATATACTATATAAACTTGCGGCAGCTTCAAATCCATATTTATCAATCTCTGAATATATTTGATTTGTTAGCTCGTCAAAACTTATATTGGATTTAGTATCAAATAAAATCTCACTTAAATTTAGTTCTTCCACTTCCTTTGACTGATTTTTTATTTTCTTTTTTAAATCATCAAAATTTATTTTTACTTGGGATTTAAATCTATTGTAAATATATTCTCTCCACAGGTTATCAATAAAAAAACTATTTTCTAAATAATCGTACTTTAAATTTATATTTTTCAGTTCTTTAATTAAAATATCTTTATTAATTTTCGCATTTAAAATAAAATTATCTACAGCTTTTTTTCCCCTATCGCTTTTACCATTATATAATTCAAAATAGTTTCTCAATTCAATTTCCTTGATCTTTCTGTTTAATATTGAATTTTTTGATATATTTTCAATTCTTTCACTCGATAGCTTTTTTAGATTAGAGTTTAAAAAAAGAAGAAATTTTTTTTCATTTTCCAAATCATTAGTTGTAATTATTTCATCACTGACTTTATATAAAATTTCAATTTTTGTTGAGGACAATGCAAATTCTGAATAAAATAATAAAAAAATTGTAGTGAAAAAAAATTTTTTAATATTTAAATTAATCATTTAAAGCAGGCGTGTTAATTGTTCCGAAAGGAACAAAGGAGATTTTAAAAAATATATTTTGACCAGAGTTTACTGAATCATCATTATAAAATTGTTTATTGTAAACTAACGAAGCTTCTAAACAGTCATTTTTATATTTATAAATTAAGTTGTAATAATTAGTTAAATTTTTGTCTAAATTCTTGTCTGTTTCAAAAGCAATTGAATTTGATTTATTTAATTCTAATTGAGTATAGTTATTTAAGTAGCTTTCATCACCTATAAGTTTACTTTTTTCTAAGTACTTAAATGATGTTTTAAATTTACTACCACTATAATCAGCAGATGCTAAACTATAATTAGTTCCACTTAAATTTTTATCAATTAAAAAATTATAATTTATAGAAAAGTTTTCTGTTATGTTTAAACCTGAATAACCGATTAAGTCTGATGTTTTTTCTCCTAAAGATGAGCTTAATGGTAAGTCTTCATCTTTTTCTCTTCTAAAATTTAATGCCAATCCAAAATTTAATTTTTCTTGATTAAATTTATTTAGATTTTTATATTCTATTCCTAATGTCATAGATGGACCGTTTTCAACAGTTTTATTATTTATTCTGTCTAGTTCAAATAAATTTTGAAATTCAAGCAATGTATTTTGATTAATTAAATTAGCGCCTTTGTTAGGACTATATCTAAAAGAAGCTAGAGGGGTTAAGAATTTTGATCCTGTATCATTTTCTTTTATCATGGGATATTTAAGATTTAATAAAGCAGAAGTTAATAACTTATTATCCGATTTATCTTTATATGTCGGAGACAAATCACCATACGTATTTATATTTCTTACAAGAAAACTTAGATTAGTATCCAAATTAGTTAATTTATCGTTATCATTTGAACTTAAAATTAAATCATTAACCATATCAATTTCGTCTACATTAGTATTATACTTTCTATAATTTCCACTAGATTTAAAGTTTAAAGAATTAAATATATTATTTGATATAAATGTCTCCTTTGAAAAATCATAATTAGGGAAAATATATTCGTATTTATCACTATCTACTTTTGATAGATCTTCAATAACGTTAATAGAAGATGAAAAATTATAATCATCTGTATTTTTTTCAAATAATAAAGATGAATTCAATACACTTGTATTTTTTATCAAGGGAGACACTATTTGATATTTTTTAAGATAGTTACTATTAGATACTGTTTCAATTCTCATTTCATAAAACGAATCCTCAATATCACCAATCAGACTTGCAAAAAAATGTGAATTAAGTTTATCTTTTTTGTTAAAACTAAAATCACTAATAAGGTATGATTTTTTAAATGCCTGTCTGTACTCAGTTTGTACAAACAAATTATTATTTGAATATACCCTAGGAGATATTGTCATGTCTTTGTCTTCATCTATAGCATTAAAGTATGGAATTTGTGTTGAAAAACCTAAGTTACTACTATTGATAAATTGAGGAAACAAAAATCCTGATTGTCTTTTAACTGTTGGATCCGGATGAAAGAAATAAGGAAAATAAGCTACAGGAGCATCATAAATTTTTAACCAAGCATCTTTATATTCAATTCTTTTTTTATCTTTTTTATGAATAACTTCGTTAGCAGATATAGACCAAGCGGGGCATTTTCCCGGTGTATTTTTACATGTAGTAAAACTACTTTTTTTCATTTTTAATTCGTTATTATTTTTAGCTATATATCTTCCAATTAATCTTGGATCATTTTCTTGATTTCCAAATATATTTTTGTTTAATTTAAAAATAAAGTCTGAACCAACAAATTCATTTGATTTTAAATCAATATAAGCATTTTGTATTTTTATATTATTGCTATCGATATCAGATAAAGTTATTTCTTCAGCTTTAAGAATTTTATTATTTAAATTAAAATCAAAACTAGAAAACTCAAATTTATTTTCTAAATTATCAGTAATTAATGTTTTTTCCTTACTAAAAAAACTATTTTTAATATTATCAAAATAAATATTATTAGCTAGAATCGATAAATTATTATTATAATTTATTTTTGTTTGATCAAAACTTTTAATTGTTTCTTTAAATTTATAATAAATTATTTTTTCAGAAAATAATTTATAATTATTTAAAACATCATCTAAAATAACATTCCCATTTATTTCTATTATATTCTTATCTTTATCAAAAATAGAATTTTTCCCTTTAATATTAAAATTTGTTTTTATATTATTTTTATCAAATAAGTTGATTTCAGTATTTCCAAATGATGAAATAACATTACTATTTCTATTAAAAATTATTTTATCACCTGTAGCTTTGTAATTTTTACTCGTATCAATAAAAATAACATTTCCATTTATCTCTAAATTTTCATTTTTCTTATCATATATTGCCTTTTCACCACTGATTACTGTGCTGTAACCATCGGTAATATTAATTTTACCAGAGGCAATAATTAAATTACCTTTCTCTTTAATATCAACTTGTTCAGCATCTATAACAATTTCATTTGCTAACAATTTACTAAAATATAGTGATAATATTAAAATAATTTTTACAACAATAATTATGTTAAATTTACTTTTCATTTATGTTTACGATTCCTATCATGCAACTCAAAAATAAAATTAAATTTGGCAGCCAAATAGCAAATAAAGTTGGAACTTTGTTGCTAGATCCCAATAAACCAAAAAAGTAATATACATAATAGATAACTACGGACAACAATATACCAATTATAAGTACAAATGTTTTTGACTTATTATAATTAATGTTAAGCATTAAAATTGAAGACAAAATTAAATAAATAACCAGACTTACAGGAAGAGAAAAAATTTTATTTAAATAAATATCAATATCCTTCACACTTAATCCTACGGATTTAAAATCTTTTTTCTGTTTATATAATTGAAAAATACTTAATGACTCTAAATTAGAGAATAGTGAATTTATTTTTAAGTAATCAAAATTTGTCTCAAACTTTAAATTATTTAATTCATCTTTTTTTCCAAAATTGTCAATTAATATAACTTCATTTAAATCCCAAATATTAGATTTTATCACTGCTTCTTTGCCTATAATATTATTTAAATTAACAAAATTTTCATCAAATGTTGTAATTACAATATTTTTTAAAATATTTTTTTCTATTTTTTCAGAATGAATTATTACTGTTTTGTTGTCTAATTTATCTTTAATCCACAACCCATTTTCATTTATAACTGCTAAGTATTTATTATCCTGTGTATATTTATTTTTTAATTCAAGATAAGTGTGTTTCATACTTGAAGATAGCAAATGAAATAGAAAAACTAAAAAAATACCAATTATAAAAACTAGCAAACAAAGGTGAGAAATAATTTTTAAATTATTAATTCCATTATTTTTAAAAATTAATATTTCAGCATTATTTTGAAATTTAATGAAGAAGAATTGAGTTGTTATTAAAATTATAAAGGGAAATATTTCATATAAAATAGATGGTAAATTTAAAATTGTGAGTAATATTGGAAAACCAATGCCGATATCATCACTATTATTAAAAAATTTTATTTCTTCTAAAATATTTAGAACAAAAATTAAAGATGAGAAAACTAATGTAACAATAATAAATCTTGAAATGTAAATATTATAAATATGTTTTAAATAAATTTTGTTATACATAAACTAAAATTTTCTATTATTTAAATTTAACACTGCAAGGTATCCCATAATAAATATTATAAATGGCAACGAAACAAATAATATATTATTTTGTAATGAATTATTTATTAACTCTGAATTTATTTCAGAAATAACAACACTCAATAAACCAATTAAAAAAATTGTTATTTTGTGTAAAAAAAATTTTGGATTTTTCTCATTACTAAAAATTAAAATAGATGCCATTATTCCAACAACTATTAAATAAAATTGTTTTATGGATCTATTAAATATTTCTTTAGCACTTTTAATTGAAGATTCTTTAGAACACATAAAAATAGGCAAAGAGTATCTTTCTTTTTTTCCAAATAAAAAATTATCAATACAAGAAATAAGAATAGATGAATTTAATTCTTGGAATTTAGGAAATATTGTAGACTTTGTTTTGAAATTAGAAAGATTAAAATTAGTACTATTAAATTTAATTATTTTTGATTCATTTAAATCTTTATTTGTGATATCTAATATCTGGCCAAAATTTAAAATTAAAAATTTATTAGATTCATCCTCAATTATTTTTCCAGATCTTGCAGTAATTATTTGTGTATTAACTTTATCTAAACTATCTTTTAGAAATATATTTTTCATATTTCCTTCTTCATCAATGCTTTCTACGAATAAAGTGAAATCTTTGAGTGTGTCTATAAATTTTTTCTCTGTAATAAGAGATGTAAACAAGTCCATATTTGATGTTCTAATAAACTCTCTTGAATAATCTTGAGATTTTGGAACTATTGAATAGACAAGTATTATTTGAATAACTGTGAAAACAATTGAAACTTTTAAAATAAAATTAATTAACTTTAATTTACTTATGCCATTTGTCCAAAAAATTAAAATTTCATTATTTAATCTATATTTCTCTATCACATAAAATAAACTTACAAAATATGAAAAAATTATAACTTTTGAAAAAATCTTTGGAAAGTTAAGAGATATGATAGCAAAATATACCTTAAAGCCATGACCATCTTTGGATACAAAGTCCAAATAGTTAACTGATTGAATTACCCAAGCAATTAAAGATAAACTGAGAGATACAATCAGAAAAAAGCTAATTAAGTCATATAAAAACTTTCTAAA
>CEUZ01183613.1_pt1 | contig 12486 bp, 8 predicted proteins | sample 361511 | NCBI WGS metagenome assembly CEUZ01 (sample SAMEA2622822, study PRJEB7988) | marine metagenome | biome: marine biome (ENVO:00000447); feature: surface water layer (ENVO:00002042); material: "saline water (ENVO:00002010), including plankton (ENVO:xxxxxxxx)" | depth 5 m
TGATTGGAAGGGGTGCAACCCACTTTGATATCCACAATGTGCGAGGCTATTGCGCCATTCTGGGAAGCAGTTTTCGGCCGGACGACTGGTGAGGATTGTTCCCGAAGGCGCGAGGATGCTCTGCCACGCGTCATAGCATCCCTGAATATCGTCCAGCCATTGCACGGTCATATTGCTGATGATTAGGTCAAAGGTTTGACCTTGCAGCGGGGTAATGTCCTCCCCGTTAAGGTGCATTGTTTCGATATGTGAAGTGTTGCTTATTTTACGCTGCACTTCGTGGAGCATTTCTGGCGTGACATCGGTTGCGGTGATGTGGGCGCTAGGGAAGCGCGCCGATAATAGATGCGTTAGATTGCCTGTGCCGCAGCCAATTTCAAGGATGCGTTTTGGCGTTGTGCCTTTTGGCAGTGCGCTGAGTAACTCTTGCGCGACCGCCTGTTGCAACGTGCTTTGTTCGCCGTATTGTTTGGCGAAACGACCAAAGTTTGTGATGATTTTGCGCGCGTGTGTGTCTGGCATAGTTAAAGGTTGTTGTCTTTGATCCATGCTTTGATTTGCTTTTTGCACCATTGTGGGTGGCTGAGTGGCAGCGCGTGCCCTGCATCGGGGTTGGTGATAAGAGTGTGTCCGTCCCAATGGGGCATCATTTTATCAATTTTGCAGATTCGGTCTTTGTCACCTGTTAGAACAAGGACAGGGCAATTGAGCGAGGCAAGCTCGATCTGGCCGTCCCAACGTTGCAGCCAGTCTAGCCCTTCGTGCAGGCGCTGCGTGTTCCAGAAGTCTGTTTGATGTGCCTGTGATTCGCAGTCGGCCTGTTTTAAAAAGCGCTGCATTTGCGCATGTGGGTTGTCCTTGAGTGCCTTTTGCATGGCCTGCAAGATGTGTTTATCACTGAAGGTTGTGAAATTGTGGAAGCTATTGATGAAGACCATACCGCGGCGCGGGTAAATGCCGTTTTTTAAGGCCCACAGCCCGCCCAGAGAGTGGGTGATAAGGAAATCTGCGCTGGGGCTGGTTGGGTTTTTATTGGCAGGTTCGCTGGTGAAATTTAAATCTGTTGTGGTGCTTTGAAAGGCATCTAGCTCACCTTGCAGTTTATGCCAGAAACGCGGCGACATGCCCCATCCGTGGATGAAGTTTATTGTTGGTGATTTTTTTATCCCGAATTGCATGCTGTTATTTCTAGGGCTTTCTGGTTATAAAATCCATATCATCTGATAAAAAATTTGACAGAATTCTTCCGTAATGATAAAAACCATGCATTACGGAAAATTAACAAGATATTAATGGTGCAAATGCACTGGTTAATTAAAGCACTGAAATAACGTGCAGGTAGAGGTGTAAAATGGCTAATCAAACGCAATATGCTAAGACAATCGATGTTTCTTCTAGTAAGGGGTATACATTTGATTTTAACGAAAGTGACATTGTCAGTGTTACATATCTTAGTAACGATCAAGCGATGATTCAGCTGGCCTCAGGCTCTTTATATCTTCTTAAAAATATTGATGGTTTGTCTTCAGGTAATGCGCCGGTCGTATTTAATGACGGCACTGCGCTGAATTCTCAGACGCTGTCTTTACACTCTATGATTAGCTCGACAAGTTCTGTCTTGTCAGGTGATCAGCCTGAAACATTGCAGGCGCCTGATGCGCCAGAGGTGAAGACAATCACGGTTGATCGTTTGACTCCTTTATCACTTGGCGTTGAGTTTGTTGACATTCAATCTGTACACAGCGGCGATAATGAAGTGATTTTGACGTTGAATAACGGTCAGAAAATTGTCTTGGAAAATGTTGCCGAAGTTATGGCTGAGAACCCAGAAGTTGCGGTTTTCTTGAACAACGAAGTGATGACGTTGCAAGATCTTGTTACGGCGCTGAATGTTGATACAGGGTTGTTTGAAGTTCAGGTTGCTTCTTTGGCGGAAGAGCTTGCGATTATCGAACCGGCAGCGGGCGAAACATCTGGCGCGCAAAATTCTGGTTTTACATTTCAGGATATTTCTTCTGCATCGTTTAACAATGGCCCAGCAGCCGTTGGCCCAATCGGCGCGACGAGCCTTGCTTATACGGCAACAACAACACAAGATGATGTGTTCCGCGTTACATTTGACGAGCAAACTGGCGAGCCAATCTTCACAACGATTACAGCGCAACCACCAACATTGACAGTCAATACAAATGGTTCAAATGCAGAAGTTTACGAAGATGGATCAATCTTTGTTCCTATTACGGCAAGTTTGAACGATACAGATGGTGGTTCTGAAACGCTTTCTTTGACATTGAGCGGCATTCCTGCGGGCTGGGGTTTTTCTGGCGCGGGCTGGACGGATAATGGCAATGGCACATATACCTATGACGGTTTGGCAGCAGGTCAGGATTACAGCGGCGGTATTACATTGACACCACCAGCGGACAGCGATGTTGACTTGTCAGGTTTGACCGTTGTTGCCACAGCAACAGAAAGCAACGGTGATACGGCGACAGCAACGCAAAGCATTGATGTGATCGTTGATGCGGTTGCGGATGCGCCAATTATTACAGTGACAGATGCGTCTGGTTCGACAAGCTCTAGTAGCTCATCTTCAAGCTCTAGCAGTTCTTCATCGAGTGGTTCATCTTCAAGCTCTAGCAGCTCGTCTTCTAGTGGTTCATCATCTTCAAGCTCTAGTAGCTCATCATCAAGCGGTTCGTCTTCAAGTTCTAGTAGTAGCTCGTCTTCTGGCTTTAGCGGCGCAGAGGATAGTGATATTGCGTTGGATATTTCTGTGGCGTTGACCGATACAGATGGATCGGAGAGCATTACAGCAATTTATATCAGCAATGTTCCTGCGGGCTTTACATTTTCGGCTGGTACGAATGAAGGCAATGGGGTTTGGTCGTTTACGCAGGCCGAGCTTAACGGTTTGACGATTTCATCGCCAACAGGTTATGCGGGTACGATTAACTTGCTCGTAAGCGCGACATCGACAGAAACAAATGTTTCTGACGCCGAGCTAACATTGACGAATAATGACGCAACATCTACGGCGCCATTTTCTGTGACGTGGGATGCTGGTTCGGATGCGCAGCCACCAAGTCTAACAGTCAATACAGATGGTTCTGATGCGGAAGTTTACGAAGATGGATCAATCTTTGTTCCTATTACGGCAAGCCTGAATGATACAGATGGCTCAGAAACGCTGTCTTTGACGTTGAGCGGCATTCCTGCGGGCTGGGGTTTTTCTGGCGCGGGCTGGACGGATAATGGTAACGGGACATACACTTATGATGGTCTTTCTGCGGGTCAGGATTACAGCGGCGGTATTACTTTGTCACCACCAGCGGATAGCGATGTTGATCTATCGGGTTTGACAGTTGTTGCGACTGCGACAGAGAGCAACGGTGAAACAGCCACAGCAACGCAAAGCATTGATGTGATCGTTGATGCGGTTGCGGATGCGCCGATCATTCAAGTGAATGATGTTTCTGGCGGTACGATTAGTGGCGGTTCATCGTCTTCAAGCTCTAGCAGCTCTTCGTCTTCTGGCGGTTCGTCATCTTCAAGCTCTAGCAGCTCTTCATCTTCTAGCGGTTCGTCGTCTTCAAGTTCTAGCAGCTCTTCATCATCTAGCGGCTCATCGTCTTCATCAAGCTCTAGCAGCGCATCATCTGGCGGTAGCGGCGCAGAAGACAGTGATATTCCATTGGGCATTTCAGTGGCTTTGACCGATACGGATGGATCGGAAAGCATTACTGCGATTTACATTACAAATGTTCCTGCAGGTTTCTCGTTCTCGGCGGGTACAGATATGGGTGCAGGTGTGTGGTCATTTACCGAGGCGGAATTGCGTGGTTTGACGATTTCACCGCCTCCTGGTTATACGGGTACAATTGATTTGTTTGTTCGTGCAACATCAACAGAGACAAATGTTTCTGACACTGAGCTAACACTGACAAACAACGAAGCCACAACAACAGAGGCCTTTTCTGTGACATGGGGCGGCGATGCAGATACGCCAAACCTGACAGTGAATACAAATGGTTCTGATGCGCAGGTTTATGAAGATAATTCTGTTTACGTACCAATTTCTGCAAGTTTGAATGATGCAGATGGTTCTGAAACACTGTCTTTAACAGTCAGCGGCATTCCTGCAGGCTGGGGCGTGTCTGGCGCGGGCTGGACTGCGAATGGTAACGGCACTTATAGCTATAATGGCTTGGCTGCTGGTGCGAATTATAACGGCGGTATTACGCTGACACCACCGGCAGACAGCGACGTTGATTTGCCAAATCTGACAGTTGTTGCAACTGCGACAGAAAGCAATGGCGATACGGCCACAGCAACGCAAACAATTGACGTTGACGTTGATGCGGTTGCAGACGCGCCAAGCGTTTCTGTAAGCTTGAGCGGCGGATCAAACGGCGCAGGCAGCACAGTTGACTTCGATTTGTCAGTTGCGCTGAATGATACGGATGGTTCGGAAGAGATTTCATCAATTCTTGTGCAGGGTGTTCCTGCAGGGTTTACATTCTCTGCCGGTACAGATATGGGCGCAGGTGTATGGTCATTCACACCAGACGATCTTAACGGTTTGACCCTTACACCAACCAACGATTACAGCGGTACGCTCAACCTTACTGTGGTTGCGACATCAACAGAAACGAACCTGTCTGGTGAAGAGGTTACACTGGCTAATAACAGTGCTTCGACATCGGCAAGCGTATCTGTAAGCTGGGACGCAGCAGATGATCAGTTTGAGGTTGGTCCAAATACGAACACAACACTGACAGGTGCAAGCGGTAATGACATCTTTGTTGGTGATACTGGCGGTTCGGTCGTGACGCAGCCTGATCAAGATTATAACTTGAACATTATCGTTGATACCAGCGGATCACTGCAAAGCCAGTGGGATATGGTTCAAAATGCGATTGAAAGCCTGCTTCAGGAAGTTGGCCAGTATGATGGCGGCGATATTCATGTGAACTTGATCCCATTTGCACCAGTTGTCACAAATGATGTGACAGGCGGTTCATCGTCTTCAAGCTCTAGCAGTTCGTCATCTTCGGGTGGATCGTCTTCAAGCTCTAGCAGCTCGAGCAGTTCATCATCAGGCAGTAGCTCGTCTTCATCAAGCTCTAGTAGCTCGTCATCTTCGGGTGGATCATCTTCAAGCTCTAGCAGCTCGAGCAGTTCATCGTCTGGTACTGGCTATGACTATTTCAACGGTGATGTTGAGCCAAGCAGCCATTATGTGACGCAAACAAACGGCTTGAACGCGCTGGTTGATTTTATCAATAACCAGGTGTCTTACGGATCGACAAACTTTGAAGCAGTCTTATCTGCGGCGATTGATATTATTGATCAAAACTCAATTGATAATGCGGCGACATATACGTTCTTTATCTCTGATGGTGCGGCCAATGCCTATACTGACAGTGATGGTACGGTTGAATTTACACCATACCCATCAGATAGCGCAGTGCCAGGCGGTACGAATATTGACGTTGAAGATCAAATCAACGGCAGTGCAGACGGATCAAATGAGATCGGCGGCTTGCAAGCAACAAGCGATGAGGTTTTCAGCATTATTGTTGGTTCACCATCCGCGTCAGAGCAAGACATCATGGATGCAATCGATTCAAATGGTTCTTCTGATTACCTGACAACAGATAACGGTCTGGATGGGTATGCGAACCTGTTTAATGCGGCTGCGATTGTTGTTGAACTTGCCGATGCAGGCAGTGACACAATTACAGGGTCAGGCGGTGATGATATCTTGTTTGGTGATGTTTTGTTCACTGACGAGCTTGCCGATGATAATGGTATTATAGCTGATGATGGCGCGGGCTTTAGAGTCTTTGAGATGCTTGAAGCGACTTCAGGTTGGGATCGTGATGACACGATTGAATACATTGAAAATAATGCGGTGACGCTTGCGAAAGAATCGAACATTAACGGTGAAGTACGCGGCGGTGGCCATGACCATATTTATGGCGGCGACGGTAACGATACTATCTTTGGCCAAGAAGGAAATGATTATATTTCTGGTGGTAATGGTAATGATGATCTTTACGGCGGCAGTGGCGCAGACACATTTGCCCTAGGTGGTACAGGCGTTGATACGATCCATGATTTCTCGATTGCGCAAAATGACGTGATTGACTTGTCATCATACCTCAGCGGCTATAACCCGACGCAAGATGCGATTACTGATTTTGTGCGCATCACAACAAGCGGCCAAAACAGCATTGTTTCTATCAGTGAAAATGGCAATGGTCAGTTCACAACAGTTGCGACTATTGAAGGTGTGACTGGTTTGACGAACGAGCAATCATTACTGAATGACGGCACAATTGTTGTGTAAATAAGTTTCCTAGATCGTGAACGAAGAAGGCCGAGGGATTTATATCTCTCGGTCTTTTTTATTGCGCTGGGCGGGGAGGGGCGTTATTCGGCGTCGTCTTCGAGGAACCAGTTTTCGCTAGCGGCGATAAACTCGGGGTTGAGCATATCGCGCTCGGTATGGCCGTATGTGAAGGCCGTGCCATCAGTTTGCACCAGGCATCCGCCCGCAGCATTAAGGACAGCGTGCGCGGCGGCGGTGTCCCATTCGCATGTCGGGCCAAGGCGCGGGTAAAGGTCGGCTTTGCCTTCTGCGATGGCGCAGATTTTCAGAGAGCTTCCACGGCGCATGAGCTTATTGATCTTGAATGACTCAAGCAATTTTTCCATGCGCTCATTATCGCCGTGCGATTTGCTGGCTACAACGGTTAGGCCGTTTTTAGGGGCGCTGCGCACGTGAATGGATTTGTCTTGATCTGTTTCTTCGCTCCAGCGGATGGCGCTGCCTGCGGCGTGACCTGCATATAAAACGCCTGTTACAGGAACAAAGACAACGCCCATTACAGGCGTGTCGCCTTTGATAAGGGCGATATTTACGGTGAAATCTGATCCGCCTTGGATGAATTCTTTTGTGCCGTCTAGTGGATCAACTAGCCAGAAATATTCTCCTTGAGAAAGGTTAGGCATTTTGCCGGCTTCTTTGGATTCTTCACCGACCATTGGGATGTCTGGTGTGATGCTGGCTAGTTCTTTGGCGATGTATTCTTCGGCCTTTTGATCGGCCAGACTAACGGGGGATCCATCACCTTTTGTTTCGACGTTCAGGTTGCCCATCTCGTAATAATCAAGGGTAATGTCGCCAGCCTGCACGGCAATGCGGCGCACCATGTTGCATAATGCGGGCAGGTTCGCGAGGAGCTTTGCTGATAAAGGGTGTCCCATTATTGTGCAACTTCTTTTAAGGCTGGCGTGCCTTGGTTTGCTTCAACCGCTGGACGGCCGATAGACACGTAATCAAAGCCGCGCGCGGCCATGTCTTTGATTTTATAGATATTGCGCATGTCGATGATACGCTTTTCCGCCAGCAGGTCTTCTACGCGGTCAAGGTCAAGGGCGCGAAATTCGTTCCACTCGGTAATGATGGCAAGGGCATCGGCGCCTTCGATGGCTTCGTATGAATCCTTCGCCCATGTCACGTCAGAAAGGACTTTTGCCGCATTATCCATAGCAGCAGGATCAAAGGCCGAGATTTGCGCGCCAGCGGCTTGCAGGTGCGGGATGATTTGCAGGCTTGGTGCCTCGCGGATGTCATCTGTGCCAGGTTTAAATGAAATGCCAAGTACGGCAATTTTTTTGCCTTTCACATCGCCGCCACATGTTTTCACAACAAGGTCAGCCATTTCCTGATGGCGCAGCGTGTTGATTTCGACAACTTTTTCGACGATGCGTTGCGGCGCGCCGAATGTTTCGCCAATTTGCGTTAGGGCAAGAGTGTCCTTGGGGAAGCATGATCCGCCGTAGCCTGGGCCAGCGTGCAGGAATTTGCTGCCGATGCGGCCATCTAGGCCCATGCCGCGCGCAACTTCTTGGACGTTTGCGCCTGTTTTTTCGCACAGGTTTGCAATTTCGTTGATGAAGGTGATCTTTGTCGCCAAGAAGGCATTGGCCGCATATTTGATTGTTTCAGATGTTTCCGGCGATGTGATGACCATCGGTGTTTCATTGATGTAAAGCGGGCGGTAAAGCGCTTTTAGCACATCTGTCGCGCGTTTAGAGCTTGATCCGATGACGACGCGGTCTGGGCGCATAAAGTCATTGATTGCGGCGCCTTCACGCAGAAATTCTGGGTTTGAACAAATATCAAAATCACCATCAGGGCGTTCTTCGCGGACGATTTTTTCGACTTCGCGCGCTGTGCCGACAGGGACGGTCGATTTGGTCACGATCACTGTATAGCCATCCATGACGCGGGCGATTTCGCGCGCTGCTTGATAGACGTACGTCATATCCGCGTGACCGTCCTCTTCGCGTGGCGGTGTGCCAACAGCAATAAAGACTGCATCTGCGCCTTTGACGGCGTCTTCTAGGTTGGTTGTGAAGGAAAGGCGGCCTGCTTCGACCTGTTTTTTGACCAATGTTTTTAGGCCGGGTTCGTAAATTGGGATTTCGCCGTTTTCTAGGCAGTCGATTTTGCTTTTGTCCTTATCGACGCAGATGACGTTGATGCCGAATTCGGCAAAACATGTTCCAGAGACCAAGCCTACATAGCCTGTTCCAACCATTGCAATGCGCATGAGATACTCCGTTCTTTGATCGTCCCAATTGTTGTTTGACCATAGACCATTTTATGGCGCTGTAAAACGGTTTCTTGGGCTTTTCACAAAAACATGCCCAATTTGCAGATTGGAAAGCGTTTACAAATCGTTTACACTTTCCGTGGTAGGGTAGTTTTTATCCTAGTTGTTTGTGAGATTATAAAGGGGACATATAGAATATGGCTAAGAGCAAAGAAACAGAGAATAAAGAAGAGGCAAAGGGCGCATCGTCTGCGTTTCCATTGTTTTACAGTGAGCCTCGACCACTTGATTCAGAGGCGCATAAAACACTGGCGCTAAAGGAAGGGTTAGGTTTTGGGTTTACTGATAAAGTGAATGCCGTGCCTGTGAACTTGGTAGAGATGCCGCAAATTTGCCATCATTATCCGATTGCCTTTAGTCCTGATGCGAATGCAACGCCTGTTGCGATTTTGGGTTTGCGCGATGGTGAGAACCTGTTCGTTGATAAAGAGGGTAAATGGGCGGAAGGGGCGTATATTCCTGCATATATTCGCCGTTATCCTTTCATTTTTTCAGAAGTGCCTGAAAGCGATCAATTGACGCTTTGTATTGATTTCAAAGAAGGTGAAACCGTTCAAGAGGGCGGCGATAAAAAGTTCTTTGATGATGAAGGTAAGGCAACGGCGCTTGCGTCAAATGCGCTTGAGTTTTGTAAGTCATACCACGCGGCAGCGCAGCGCACAGCCGAATTTTCAAAAGAATTGCTGGCAAAAGATTTGCTGATCGAACGCCAGGCGCAAATTCAAGTTGGCAGTGATGTGCGTATTAACTTTAGCGGCTTTAAAATCGTTGATGAGAAAAAGCTAGCTGAACTTGATGATGCGACATTCCTTGAGTGGCGTAAAAAAGGCTGGTTGCCGTTTTTATATGCTCACTTATTCTCAGGCGTTCAGTGGCAGTCACTAAGCGGTGCGTTGTCTAAGATCCTTGAGGCTGAAAAAGCATAAGATTAAGATTTCTCTCTTAAGAATGAGGAAAAAGGCGTTAGGCATTGTTCTGGCGCCTTTTTTGTTTGTGCACAGCTAGTTTCCGTTTTTATGTCATATAATCTTGCGTTTTTTAGAGTCGCTATGCTAAGTCTAATCCCAAGATAGCACAGTTTTAAGGAAAATAAGGGTTTTCAAACATGGCAAAAGTTGGCGCACAAAGAGCAGCAGATATCACTGGCATTTCGAAGTCGACTATTCAGCGTGCGATGAAAAGTGGCAAATTGTCGTTTTCGCGTAATGATAATGGTCACCGTGTGATTGATGTGTCAGAGCTTGAGCGCGTTTATGGTTTGAAGGCTGATGTGACGCCTGAGGGCAAGCCTGTTGAGAAGGACGCTGCGCCTAAGCAGGAAAATGTCGTGCAGCAGGAAATGCAAAAGGCGAGCACAATGATCGAGATGGAGCGTATGAAGATGCGTATCTATATGCTTGAGCAGCAGCTTGAAACGGCGCATGCGCAAATCGATGATTTGAAAGAGCAGCGCGATCAGTGGCAGAAGCAGGCATCGCAAGTATTGATCACGAGCGAGTATAGCCAGCGCCAAGCAGAAGAGCTGAAAGAAAAAATTCGTAAGCGTGAAGAGCGCGCACGTGCCTTGCGTGAACGCCGCGAACATGAAGGATTGGGCGAAAAGATGCAAAAAATGCGTCCTCATAACCAAAATAGCGGATCGTTCGTAGATAATACGCGCAGTTATGTTGATTTGGCAGAAGAAGCGCGCGCGGCGCAGTTGTCTGAGCGTGGCGGTTTGATGACCGGGTTTTTGAAACGCATTCGCGGCGCGGCATAATTTTATTGTCTTGTTTTATAACAAAATTTTCTTTTTCATAATTTTGTTGACACCCTTGGTCTTTTGCCTTTTATTAGGGCAAAAAAATAAGGGTGTTTTTTATTATGGTTTCTTATTCTGGTAAAGAAAATAGTCCAGTTGTGCTGTTTTGCGGTGCGGCGCATTATTATATTCCTGAACCAAATACCGAGCATGGCCCTGCCAATGATTTGCAGGTTGAAGGGCGAAAGGCTTATTTGAAAGATCGTAAGGGCTTTGTTGAGAAGGCTGTTGAGCAATCTCATGGCTTGTATGAGGCGTTGATGGCGGCTGGGGCGTCAGTTGTGTCGTTGCAAGAGCTTGAGGGGCATCCTGATCAAGTGTTCACCGCCGATGCGTCATTGTCGTTGGTGGATCATGGTTCCGTAAAGACGGTTATGAGCCATTTTTCAAATGAAGAGCGCCAGCCCGAAGTTGATTTGCACCGTGCGTTTTTTGATTCTGTTGATCCTGAGCGTTCGATGATTGTTAATCCGCATAATTTTGAGGGTACAGGTGATAACCTTTATGATCCTTTTCGTGATGTATTTTGGTCTGGTTATGCGGTTGATCCAGGGCGTCATAGTGCGGCGCACGGTCGGTCCAGTAAGCTTGCACACACATTTTTAAGAAAGACACTAGGCGTGCCTGTTGTGTCGTTGCAAACGAAAAAGCCGTTCTTTCATATTGATACAGCGCTTGGCGCGTTACCACGTGGTGAAATGATTGTGTATCCAGGTGGCCTTGAAAACTTTGATGAAAAAGGTTTTTGTGAATTTGCTTTTGAACGCTATGGTCTAAAGGCTTCTGAGAATTATATCGCGATTGATAAGGCTGACGCGATGGCGTATGGCGCGAATTTCCGTGTGTTTGGTAATACGGTGGTTATGCCTGAATGCTCACAAAAATTGCAAGATCAAATCAAAAAGCGTGGCTATGATGTTGTGACGGTTGATTTGAAGCAGTTTATTTATTCAGGCGGCGCGGTGCATTGTATGGCCAACCGCATTGATGAGCCTCGTATCGACGGCGGTTATGTTCAAGAAGAAAACGGTTTTTTGATGCCTGCGCTTTGATGTGTTTGACTAACTAGTCAAATTGTATGTACTATAGAAATATAACCTTTTTATGATAGTGCGTGCGTATGACGAAAATTTCTACAAAAGATAAATTGATTGAAACGGGCATTGAGCTTATTTGGCGTAATAGCTATGGCTCGGTCAGTGTGGATGAGATTTGCCGTAAGGCTGGCGTTAATAAGGGCAGTTTTTATCACTATTTTAAGTCGAAGGCTGAATTGGCGGCTGCGGTCTTAGAGTTTCACTTTGATTCGTGCCGTTCTGATTTTGATGAGGCTTTTTCTCCGGCATTGTCGCCGCAGCAACGCATTAACAATATGATTGACCTGATTGTGAATAAGCAAGAGGAGGTTTACGCGCAGTATGGGCAGGTTTGCGGGTGCCCGTTTTCGGCGCTGGGGTCGGAAATTGGTGCGCGCGAAGATATTGTGAACACAAAGGTTCAAGAGATCTTTTCATCGTATGACCGTTATATGCTGAGTGTTTTGCGTGATTTGGTTGAGGAAGGTGTTCTTGCTGAAGACGAGGACTTGAATGTGGTTTTATCTGCGCTGCGCAGTTATATCATGGGCGTTAAAATGATGGCCCGCGTTGAAAACTCTTTGGAGACTTTTCGCGCGGATGTGCGCTTTGGTGTGCTGCGCATTTTGGGCTTGCCAGGTGACGCGTAAATTTATTGTGTGAAAAAAATTTGCTTTTTTATTTGACTGATTGGTCAACTTGACCTAAGTCTTTAAATTGATCTTTGTTCCTGGGAGAAATGTTGGATGGCAAAATTATCGGAAATGAATAATAAAACATTGGTTAGCGGCGCGGTTTTGGCACTGTTGGCTTTTGGTGTTGGTGGCTATGTTTTTTCTGGGCACAGTGAAACCGAGGCTGCTCAGGGGGCGTCGCAGCAAGCCCAAGCGATGCCGGTGAATGTTATGGTTGCTGCGCC
>CEUZ01291759.1_pt1 | contig 12482 bp, 9 predicted proteins | sample 361511 | NCBI WGS metagenome assembly CEUZ01 (sample SAMEA2622822, study PRJEB7988) | marine metagenome | biome: marine biome (ENVO:00000447); feature: surface water layer (ENVO:00002042); material: "saline water (ENVO:00002010), including plankton (ENVO:xxxxxxxx)" | depth 5 m
AAGAATCTACAAAATGAAGTTTTGCCCGCCCCTAACTCTCCTTTTAATAATAACAAATCTCCACAATTTGAATTTAATGCTATATCATTTGCTAAAATATTTAATTGATCTAAATCTAATTTTTTTTTTAAAAGTTGATACACATTTTATATTGCTTAAAACTGAATTATCTAAAAGGCTTTTTTTAGCTCTTCAACTAAATCAGTTTGTTCCCATGTAAAATGACCATTATCATCAGGCATTCTTCCAAAATGACCGTAAGCAGCAGTGGGTTCATATATGGGGTTACTTAATTTAAGATGTTCTCTTATCCCTCTAGGGCTTAAATCAAATAATTCTGGTAAAACCTTTTCAATTTTCTGTTCATCAACTTTATTTGTTCCATTAGTATTAATATAAATTGATAAAGGTTTTGATATGCCAATAGCATAAGAAAGTTGAATGGTACATTCATCAGATAATCCAGCTGAAACTATATTTTTAGCTAAATATCTTGCAGCATATGCGGCTGATCTATCTACTTTTGATGGATCTTTTCCTGAAAAAGCACCTCCTCCATGAGGTGCTGCTCCTCCATAAGTATCCACAATAATCTTTCTGCCCGTTAAACCCGAATCTCCATCGGGTCCTCCAATAACAAAATTACCAGTTGGATTAACATAAAAATCATCATCTTTTAATTCTGAAATCAACTCTCCTGGAATAGAGTCATATACAAAAGGTTTTACAACTTCTTTAATTTCCTCAGGTTTTAGACCTTCTTTGTGTTGTGTTGAAACTACTACCGATGTAACCTTAGATGGTTTTCCATTTTCATAAAGCATAGTAATTTGACTTTTTGAGTCAGGCTCTAATTCATCAGATTTACCACTTTTTCTGGAAGCAGCCATCTTTAAAAGAATTTGATGGGAATAATGAATAGGTGCAGGCATTAATTCCTCAGTGTCTCTGCAAGCATATCCGAACATAATGCCTTGATCTCCAGCTCCTTCGTCTTTGTTACTTCCTGCATCCACGCCCATTGCAATATCAGAAGATTGTTCATGTAAATGGCATTCAATATTAGAATTTTTCCAATGAAAGCCTTCTTGTTCATAACCAATATCTTTAATACAATCACGTACTCTAGAAATAATTTCATCTTTAGCTATAGAAGGTCCTCTAACTTCACCTGCTAAAACAACCCTGTTTGTGGTTGTTAATGTTTCGCAAGCTACTCTTGATAAGGGATCTTGAGTTAAATATGAATCAACCACCATATCAGAAATTCTGTCACAAACTTTGTCAGGATGGCCTTCTGATACAGATTCACTGGTAAATAAATAAGATCTTTTCATTTAATACTCCTTTAAATTCAACTAATATTATTAATATCTATAATCATTATCCTTGTAAGGCCCTTCTTTCTTCACACCTATATATTCAGCTTGTTTGTCAGTTAACTGCGTTAATTTTGCTCCAACCTTATTTAAGTGTAAATATGCAACTTTTTCGTCCAGATGTTTTGGAAGTACATATACTTTGTTCTCATAACTTTTATAATTTTCCCAAAGTTCTATTTGAGCCATAACTTGATTTGTAAAAGAAGCACTCATTACAAAACTAGGGTGACCTGTAGCATTACCTAAATTCACCAATCTTCCTTTAGACAATAATAATAATTTTTTACCATCAGGAAATTCAATTTCATCAACTTGTGGTTTTATTTCTTCAGTTTTATAATTTTGTAAAGCTTCTGTTTGAATTTCATTATCAAAATGTCCTATATTACAAACTATTGCTCTATCACGCATCTTTCGCATATGATCTAAAGTTATAACATCTGCATTACCCGTAGCTGTAACAAAAATATCACCATAAGAACAAGCTTCATCCATTGTCACAACTTGATAACCTTCCATCGCTGCTTGAAGTGCATTTATAGGATCTACTTCTGTAACGCACACTCTTGCTCCAGCACCTCTTAAACTAGCCGCAGAACCTTTGCCTACATCACCATATCCTGCAACAACAGCTATTTTGCCTGCCATCATTACATCAGTACCTCTGCGTATTCCATCAACTAAACTTTCTTTACACCCATAGAGATTATCAAATTTTGATTTTGTTACTGAATCATTTACATTAATTGCTGGCACTTTCAGAGTGCCTTGTTTTTCCATTTCTTTTAAACGGTGAACTCCTGTTGTAGTTTCTTCTGATAAACCTCTAATCTCTTTTAACATTTCAGGATATTTTTCATGGATAATCTGAGTTGCGTCACCTCCATCATCCAAAATCATGTTTGGTTTCCATCCATCAGGACCTTCTAGAGTTTGTTCAATGCACCACCAAAACTCTTCGTCGCTCATTCCCTTCCATGCAAAAACAGGTATATCTTTAGATGCTATCGCTGCAGCAGCTTGGTCTTGAGTAGAGAAAATATTACAAGAACTCCATCTTACTGACGCTCCTAGATGTACGAGAGTTTCAATAAGCACTGCAGTTTGTATTGTCATATGAAGACATCCAACTATTCTTGCATTTTTTAGTGGTTTGGTATCTTTATATTCTTCTCTTAAAGCCATTAAACCTGGCATTTCTGTTTCTGCAATAGCTATTTCCTTTAATCCCCAATCACTTAGTGAGATATCTTTGACCTTAAAATCGTTGCTCATAATTTATATTACCTGTTGATATGTTATGTGATTTATAATTTTCTAATGTTCTTTTAAAGGCAAATTGATTTCAAAACAAGCTCCAAGATATTGGTTAGAATTAATAGTAGTTAATTTTATAGATCCTGAAAAACTCTCTATTATATTTTTTGCAATAGAAAGCCCTAAACCAGTATGATTTATTTGATCTGAAGGTCTATCTGTATAAAAACGATCAAAAATCTTATTACTTAGGTTGCTACCAATCCCTGGGCCTTGATCAAGTATATGAATTTTGACAATATTATTAACAATTCTTGATTTTATTAATATTTCTGAATTAGTAGGTGAATATGAAATACTATTGTCAATTAGATTTAAAAAAACTTGAGCTAATTTTTCTTTATTTGCATAAATAATAGAAGAATCGTTTTCTGGTTTAAAGATTATCTTAACACTTTTTGAATTAGATGAATATGGTATTAGCAACTCCCTCAAAAATATGACTAAATCAAATTCATAAAATATTTCTTCATCTAGCTCTATTTGATCTAACGCATACTTAGAAATATCAGTTATTAAAGCATTCATTCTTTGAATATCTTTATGAATATTTTTAACTAATAAAGATTTTTTTTCATCAGAAATTTTATCACTTGATAAAAGATCGCTAGCACTTTTTAAACTTGTTAGTGGATTTTTTAATTCATGAGATACATCAGCTGCAAAGCTTTTAATTTCATCAATGCGTTTTTTTAAATCTTCTGACATATTTTTTATTTCTTTGCTCAATATACCTATCTCATCTAATCTTATTGGATAGCTGTTTTGATACACTTTTTTATGAGATTTATCTCTTTCATTTCTAACTATTGTTGAAAGTAATTTAATCGGAGAAATAATACTTCTAGAAAATAAAAAAGAGAAAAAAAACATAATTATAATTATTATTATAAATAAATTAATTAAATTAAATGATATTAAACCTGCCTCATTATTTTCCTCATTTATAGTTCCTGAAACAAGAACAACACCATAGATGCTGTTATTTTTTTTTATCGGACTAGTGTGTAGAAAAAAAATACCATTACTATCATCCTTGTATACATAAGATAAATTATCTTGCTTTATGATTGTTTCTTTAACTAACAAAACATCATCTTTGAATTTTGTAATCTTCAAATTATCTGAATATTTATCAATCTTATTAATGATATTATTAAAATTAAAATATTCTTGAAGATAATTAAAATTTCTAAGATAAAAATTTTTATACTGATTATAAACGCTATATTTACTTACTAATTCTTCTAAATTGGTATCAATATCTATTTCAACCACTTCGCCCAAGGAATAAATATCTTCTGTGTCAGCAAATTTGATCCACTGATCATCATAAACTTTAATAGATAGGTCGTTATTTTGAAAATTATCTAATACATATTCTTGTGTTGAAGTGGGGTCTAATTGAAGATCAGATGTATTTGAGAATATCTTTTTTTCATATGTTTTTTTGTTATCTTCTAAGCATTTAGGAGCTATTACTATTTGATGATCTTTTGATCTTAAGCAAGACTCAACTTTAAATTGAGGAATTCTAATTACAGATTTTTCACTTAAATAATAACTAATATTATTTAAATTATCATTAATATATGTAACTCGATTATCTAAATTTTGGTTATTAGATAATAATATATAATTGAACAATAATAAAAATACTAAACCAAAAATAGAAGTTAGAAAATTGATTATTATTATCTGCGTAGCAAGAGAATAATTGGAAAGATTTATTTTAATTTTTTTATTATTCACGCCATGAATAGCCGGAGCCATAACGTGTTCTTATTTGATCAAATTTATTATCATAAGATTTAAATTTTTTTCTTAGTCTTTTTATGTGGCTATCAATAGTTCTATCATCAACATAAATATTATCTCCATACATAGCATCCATTAATTGATTTCTATCTTTTATTACTCCAGGATGCTTGGCTAATGATCTTATTAGGTTAAATTCTGCAACAGTTAGTTCTATAATATTGTTTTTCCAAAAACAAAGCTGCTTTAGATCATCAAGAATAAGATCTCCTTTAATTAAATTTTTATCGATTGGTGTTTCTTTATCAACATTTTTCCTATTTATGTGTATTCTTAAAACTGTTCTGATTCTTTCATTTAAAAGTTTTTGTGAAAAAGGTTTCTTTATATAATCCGCAGCACCCATTCTTAAACCTATAATTTCATCTTGTTCTTGATCTTTTGAAGTTAAAAAAATTATAGGCATTTCTCTTAATTCATTATTTTTACTAGATCTGACTTTCATTAGTAATTCATTGCCGTTCATTCGTGGCATTTTTATATCAAACAATCCTAAATCATATTTTTTATTTTCTAGCCCCTTTAGAGCTTCTTCTCCATTTGTAAATGTGTCAACAGAATACCCCTCTGTTTCTAGCGCTAGAGAAACTGATGTTAATATATTTGTTTCATCATCTACAAGCGCAATATTGGTCATCTGTTTATTTGATTTCATTATTAGTCATTTATGGCAAATTTAAGTTTATAAAATATAATTTATCAAAGAATCAATTAAAAAATTTTGTTAAAAATTTTCTATAAAATTCAGATAGTTGTGGATTATATCCATAACTTTATTAATTAAATTAATTGACTAATTAAAAAATTATTTTATGTTCTTGCTTTGTTCTTATTGCTATATTTAGCAAATATTGTATTGTCAATTATTGGCAGCACTACATATAGTGTTCATCATACATAAATTATTTATAGAATATAGAATATAGAAGAAAAAAATATATGCCTGAAGTTTCTCCAGCCCTCCAAAAAAAAGATGTTAATATTTTAAGTTTAAGCGTTGTTAGAAGGGATGGATCAATTACACCTTTTAAGTCAGAAAAAATTACAAACGCAATTAAGAAAGCTTTTTTAGCTCAAACTAAAATTAGAAATAATAAAAATTTAGATAAAGAACAAGATGATAATATTCACAAAACAGTAGGAATTTTAACAAATAAAGTTGTTTCAGCTCTCACACGCAGAATTGCTGATGGTGATATGATACATATCGAAGATATACAAGATCAGGTAGAATTAGCTTTAATGAGAGCAGAGCATCACAAAGTTGCTCGAGCATATGTATTATATCGAGAACAAAGAGCAGCTTCTAGATATCACACTAAAAAATTAAAAGAACAAATTGGAGGAAAAGTTTCCTCAATGATGGTAACAAAACGAGATGGCAAAAAAGAACCAGTGTCACTTGATAAAATTACAAACAGAGTCTCAGTACTTTCTACAGGTCTTGCAATAGACCCTATAACAGTAGCTCAAAAAGCAATTCCAGGATTATTTAATGAAATTACTTCTGCAGAAATAGATAATTATCTGGCTGAAACTGCTGCTTCACTAACTGTTGAACATCCCGATTATTCATATCTTGCTGCAAGAGTAAAAGCTAATGCATTACATAAAGAAACTCCTGGTTTTGTTATAGCTACAAAAAATCTATACGAGGACGGTCTTTTAAAACAAGAATACTATAATAAAGTAATGGAAAATGCTGATGTTATAGAATCAATTATTGATTATGATCGCGATTATCGCTTTGATTATTTTGCTCTAACAACTCTTACAAGGGCCTATCTTTTAAGGTTTGAAAATAAAACAATTGAGAGACCGCAAGACTTATGGATGAGAGTTGCATTAACTGTATCTTGTGATGATTTTGATTATGATAAAGTTAAAAAGACTTATTTTGCACTCTCTGAGGGCGAATATACACATGCTACTCCTACTCTATTTAATAGTGGCTTGAAAATGCAGCAGCTTTCGTCTTGTTTTTTAATAGCGATGGAAGATGATTCAATAGAGGGAATATTTAATACGATAAAAGATTGCGCACTAATTTCAAAAACTGCAGGAGGAATTGGTATGCATGCTCACAATATCAGAGCAAGTGGAAGTAGAATTAAATCAACAAATGGTAAGTCCAATGGACTTATCCCTTTTTTAAAAATTTTTAACGAAACAGCAAAATCTGTTGATCAAGGAGGGGGTAAAAGAAAAGGTTCTTTTGCAATTTACTTGGAACCTTGGCATGCAGATATAGAAAAGTTTTTAGAATTAAGAAAAAATACAGGTGCAGAAGAATTTAGAGCAAGGGATTTGTTTTATGCCCTTTGGATTCCAGATTTATTTATGCAAAGAGTAGAAAAAGATGAAGACTGGACACTTATGAGTGAACATGAATGTCCAGGATTATCAGATACTTTTGGTAAAGAATTTGAAAAATTATATACCAATTATGAAAAAAAGATACCTGACTTAGAAAAAATAAAAGCTAGAACCTTGATGTCAAAAATTATTGAAGCCCAAATAGAGACTGGTCAACCTTACATGCTCTATAAGGATTCAATAAATGAAAAGTCAAATCAAAAAAATATTGGGGTAATAAAATCTTCAAATCTATGTGCAGAAATAGTTGAATTCTCTGGCAATAATGAAACTGCGGTTTGCAACTTAGCTTCAATAGCCTTGCCCAAGTTTGTGAATAAAAAAGAAAAAAAATATGATTATAAAAAATTGTATGAAACTGCAAAACTAGCAATAAGAAATTTGGATCAAGTAATTGATATTAATTTTTATCCTACCAATAAAACAGATAATTCCAATAAACTTCACCGTCCAGTGGGCTTAGGCGTTCAAGGATTAGCAGATGTTTTTTTTATGTTAAAAACTCCATACGACAGTGAAAAAGCAATTGATATAAATAAACAAATATTTGAAACAATATATTTTGGAGCATTAGAATCATCAATGGAATTAGCAAAAGAAAAAGGAACATACTCAACTTATGAGGGTTCGCCTTTGTCGGAAGGTAGATTTCAGTTTGATTTGTGGGATGTTAAGCCCTCAACAAATTGGGATTGGGAAGGTCTCAGAGAAAAAATAAAAAAATACGGAGTGAGAAATTCACTTACGACAGCCTGCATGCCTACAGCTTCTACAGGCATAATTTTAAGTAATACTGAAACTTTTCAAATTCAAACATCAAATATTTACAAAAGACAAACTTTGTCAGGAGAATTTTTGCTAGTTAATAGACATTTGGTTAAAGAATTATCAAAAAGAAATCTTTGGAATAAAACAATGAGAGACAATATCATCTTAGAAAATGGATCTGTACAAAATATACCTGACTTTCCTCAAGATTTGAAAGATACTTATAAAACAGTATGGGAAACTTCTCAAAAAACTGTGATTGATATGGCTGCTGATAGAGCTCCTTTTATTGATCAAACACAATCAATGAATTTGTGGCTATCAAATCCTACTTTTGGAAAAGTTAATTCGATGCACATGTATGCGTGGAAAAAAGGTCTTAAGACTGGTATGTATTATTTAAGAAGTAGATCAGCAGTTGATGCAGTAAAAGTTACTGTATCATCGGAAAAAAAAGTAAAAGAAGAATTTCTCAACAAAAATAGTGTGGACAATGAAGAAGAATGCTTAACATGCAGTGCATAAAACAATACAATTAAAGAATGATATCAAAAGGTTGCAAATCAATTTTCCCGATAAAACATCAAGATATCTGGGAAAGATATAAACAACATATTCAGGCTTTTTGGACGCCAGAAGAAGTTTCATTGCAAGATGATTTGAGAGATCTAAAAACATTAAATGAAAGCGAACAACACTTTATAAAAACAGTTTTAGCTTTTTTTGCTAATTCTGAAGCAATGATTAACGAAAATCTTGCTAGTAGATTCTATAAAGAAATACTGATCCCTGAAGCACGTTGCTTTATCTCAATGCAAATGCTGAATGAATCAATTCACGCAGAAATGTATGCATTACAGATAGAAGCTTATGTAACTAATTCAGAAGAAAAAGATAGATTGTTTTCAGCTATTGAAAATGTTTCGTGCATAAATCATAAAGCACAATGGGTTTCAAAATGGTTAAACGGTAATCAGAATCTATTAACTAGACTTATTGGATTTGGATTAGTTGAAGGTCTATTTTTTGCTGGTTCTTTCTGTGCAATCTATTACTTTAGAAAAAGAGGTCTATTACCAGGATTAGCTTTATCAAACGATTGGATAGCTAGAGATGAAGGTATGCATTTTAGTTTTTCTTCCCTTATGTTTAAAACATTGAGAGATAAATTTAATAATGGGAGTCTAACTGATTCAGATATTAAGGATGTAAGCTTAATAACAAATAACGTAAGTCAATCCGAATTCGAAGAAATAGTTAGAGAAGCAGTATCGTTTGAAAAAGAATTTGTTACAGCGGCGCTTCCTGTTGATTTAATTGGAATGAATAAGGAATTAATGTGCCAATATATAGAGGCCGTAGCAGATCGAATCGCAGATCTTTTTGATTTTGAAAGAGTATTTAATACTGAGAATCCTTTTGATTTTATGAGAGCTTTAGATGTTCAAAATGTAACAAATTTCTTCGAAAAGCGTGTTTCTGAATATCAAAGGCCCACAGACAGAGCGCTTGCATTTGATGAAACTTTTTAAATGAACGTAGAAATTTATTCTAAAACTAATTGTACCTACTGTGATAGAGCAAAAATAAAATTACAAAAACATAACCCAAAAATCCACATGCTAGATCAAGATTATTCTCGAGAGGAATTTTTTATAAAATTTCCTAATGCAAAAACATTTCCTCAAATTATAATTAATAATGAACATGTGGGTGGCTATCATGAATTAGAAAAATGGTTAGCCTTTAATTCTCCTGACCAAGATTTTTAAGTAATATTTTTTTTCTTTCTGTCATAAATTTTTCTACTTTTAAGAGTTCTTTGTTTATATTTTGGACTTCTTAAATCTTTTGCAAAAGGATTAGATTTTTTTTGAATTTTCTTTTTTTTTAACATTTAAATATTTAAAAATAATCTGTTATTAAAAATATTTTTTTCATTTAATGGGATTCTCCCCAATTATTCCCTACTCCGTAGTCTACTATCAAAGGTATATTAAAATCTTTGTATATTAAATGATTATTCTCCATGATTTTTTTGATTGACGAAATACTTTCATCTAAATATTTGTTTTCTATCTCGAAAACTAATTCATCATGCACTTGTAAAAGCATTTTTGCATTTATTTTTTTTAAAATAATCTTGTTATGAATCTCAATCATAGCAAGTTTAATTATATCTGCAGCAGTTCCCTGAATTGGGGCATTAATAGATTGTCTTTCTGCAAATCCCCTAACTGCAAAATTTTTATCATTAATGCCTTTTATATTACATCTTCTGCCAAAGATTGTCTGAACATAGTTATTAGTTTTAGCAAAATTAATTTGATATGACATATAATCTTTAATTTTTGGATATTTAGCAAAGTAATCTTCAATATATTTTTTTCCTTCTGCATTTGATATAGATAATTGTTTTGCTAAACCGTAAGGACTAATGCCATAAATAATACCAAAATTGATTGCTTTTGCTTTTCTCCGGTGATCAGAAGAGATATCTTGATCTTTTAAATTAAATATTTCTTTGGCAGTTGAGGTATGAATATCTTCGCCATTTACAAATGCCTCAGTAAAATTTTTGTCTTTTGATATTTCAGCAGCCAGTCTTAATTCAATTTGAGAATAATCAAAACTTACTAATTTATAATTTTTTTCTACTATAAATGCATTTCGAATTTTCTTACCGTTCTCAGTTCTGATTGGAATATTTTGAAGATTTGGGTCATTAGAGCTTAGCCTTCCTGTTAATGTTGTAGCAGTTGCATATGATGTGTGCACGCGACTAGTTTTTTCTTTTGCTTGATCTAAGAGAGCATCAGTATAAGTGGTACGCAATTTTGTTAATTCGCGCCATTCTAAAACAAGTTTGGCTATTTCATACCCCTGGTGAGATAAATCCTCTAAAATTGTAGAATCAGTTGAATAGGTTCCAGTTTTAGTTTTTTTTCCTCCTTTAATACCCATCTCAATAAAAAGAATTTCACCTAATTGCTTAGGTGAGGCAATATTAAAATCAATTTTTGATAAACTAAAAATTTTTTTTTCTAATTTTAAACTTTGATTTTGAAATTCTTGACTTAATTCTTTCAAATATTTGCTGTCTATTTTGATGCCGTTTTCTTCCATCAAAGATAAAGTTTCTATCAAAGGTCTATCTATTTTTTCATAAACAAATGAACATGACTCTCTCACAATCCTTTTTTGAAAAAATTGAAAAAGTTTAAATGTAATTAAAGCATCTTCTCCCGCATACTTTGTTGCTTCTTTTATATCTACATAATCAAATGTTATCTGTTTTTTCCCTGATCCAACAAGATCTTTGAATTTAATATTGGAATGATTAAAGTGCATAAAAGCCAAATCATCCATTCCATGCCTTGTTAAACCATTATCCAAAGCATAGGACATCAACATTGTATCAGCTACAGATTTAAATTTTATAGAATATTTATTTAAAATTCGAATATCATATTTTATATTTTGACCTATCTTTAATACACTTGGATTTGAGCACAAAAAATTAATCTCTCTAATAATCTCATTTTCTTTTATTTGGCTATTAATTATTTTTTTATCAAGAATATTTTTATGATTAATGGGAATATAGTATGCACAGCTTTCATTAAAACATAATGATATCCCAACTAATTTAGCTTTTTCAATATTTAAAGAGTCAGTTTCGGTATCTATAGCACAAATTCCTATATTATTTATTTCATCTATAACTGAATGAAGCTTTTCTATACTTTCAATAGTAATATATTTTGTTTTAATATTTGCTTTATTCTTAATATTTTCATCAAGATTTTTATTTATAAATGAATTATTCTCTAAACGTTGAATAATTGCTTTAAATCCTTGCTTAATTAAAAATTCACTTATACTTTTAGTGCTATTTTTTATAGAGCTGTATGGAATAATTTCTTTAATTGAAATTGGAAGTTTTACGTTTTGCTCTAACTTTACTAACTCCAAACTAACTCTTATATTTTGAGCAGATTCAACTATTATTTTTTTTCTTTTTTCTTGTTTAATTTGATTAGCATTTTTTATTAATCCCTCAATATCTCCAAATTCATTAATTAATTCTAAAGCTGTTTTAGGCCCAATGCCTGGGGCGCCTGGAATATTATCAATTTTATCTCCAGTAAGAGCTTGGATTTGAACAACTTTATTTGGTTCAACTCCAAATTTCTCAATTACTTCATTAATTCCAATTTTTTTATTTTTCATAGGATCAAGCATCTCCACTTTTTTGTCTACTAGTTGCATTAGATCTTTATCTGAAGATATTATTAATGAATCAATTCCATTTTTTTTTGCTAAGCAAGTATATGTTGCTATGATATCATCAGCTTCATATCCTTCTATTTCGAGTTGAGGAATATTAAAGGCCTTTACACTTTCTTTTATTAAATCAAATTGAGGAATTAAATCTTCCGGTGTTTCGCCTCTATTAGCTTTATAGGCAGGATAAATATTATTTCTAAAGTTTTCTCTTGCAGCATCAAAAATTACTATAAGTTTATCATTTCTGTAATCCTCTATTAACTTAACTAGCATATTAGTAAATCCAAATACTGCATTTACAGGTGTGCCATCCTTTCTAGCCATTGGAGGTAGAGCATAATATGCTCGAAAAATATATCCTGAGCCATCAATAAGTATCAATCTATTCTGTTTATTCATAGTGTTAAAAAGTATATAGTTTGTTTTTTATTTCATGTCTCATTTTAATTATTCTATAGAATCTTATAATTTAAATAAAACTTATAATAAAAATAATAAAATAGAAATAAAAGCTTTAATTGATTTTAATCT
>CEUZ01077944.1_pt1 | contig 12470 bp, 11 predicted proteins | sample 361511 | NCBI WGS metagenome assembly CEUZ01 (sample SAMEA2622822, study PRJEB7988) | marine metagenome | biome: marine biome (ENVO:00000447); feature: surface water layer (ENVO:00002042); material: "saline water (ENVO:00002010), including plankton (ENVO:xxxxxxxx)" | depth 5 m
AATAAAATCATAATTCATATCTTTTATTAGTTGAATATGTTTTAAAAAGATTTCCATTTGAATATTGGTTGATGGGTATTTATTTTCATTAAATCTATGATACATAATTGATAAAACGCCCTCATCTCTCGAATATTGTTTGATATTACTTTCTTCTGCTTTAGAATTTGCAAAAAATAAAAAAATAACTATGAATAACTTAATAATTGACGCAGCCAATGAAAAAATATTTTTAATGCTCATTAAGAATAAAAATATTTATAGTGTTAGTCATGAAAATAGTAAAACTAATTATGAAAAATTGACTATTTTAATTAATGATTTTATTGAAGATTATGATTTAAAAATTAACAAAATTTCAAAATTATATGTAAATCGTGGTCCTGGAAGCTTTGCAGGTATCAGAAATTCCTTAGCAGTTGTTAAAGCAATTTATGTGGCTAAAAAAATTGATTATTATTGTTTTAGTTTTGATGATTTTGATAGATCTAATAAAAATAAGTATGAAATGGTCCCCAATTTATGTGACAAATTGAAGATTAAAAAAAATTTGATTAAACCTATTTATATAAGTTAAAATTGAATATGTCAGAAACAATTGAAGCAAAATGTTTATCAAAAGGGGTAAAATTAACTGATCAAAGAAAAGTAATAGTAAAGGTTTTATCGGAATCTAAAGAAAAATATGGTGAGTCTGATCACCCAGATGTAGACGAACTTTATAATAGAGTTTCCAAAATAGATCCTAAAATTAGTATTGCTACAGTATATCGTACTGTAAAAATTTTAGAAGAAGCAGGAATATTAGTTAAACATGACTTTAAAGCAGGTAAAGCAAGATATGAACAAATAAGAGAAAGTCATCATGATCATTTGATTGATGTTAAAACGGGAGAAATAATTGAATTTGTAGATGATGAAATAGAAAAATTACAAAAAAAAGTTGCTGATAAATATGGATATACTCTTGTTGATCACAAACTTGAGCTTTACGGGGTTAAGAAAAAAATTTAAATAAAGTTTATGAACCAAAAAATCCTTATAAAAACTTTTGGTTGCCAAATGAATGAATATGACTCTAATCGTATATATGACGCAGTAAAAAAAATTGGTTATGAAAAAACAAATAATTATGAAGATGCAAATTGCTATTTGCTAAATACCTGTCACATAAGAGATAAAGCTAAGGAAAAAGTTTATCATGAAATCGGAAGAGTAAAAAAAATATTTAGATCAAAAAGTAAGCCGTTGGTAATAGTTGCTGGTTGTGTGGCTCAAGCAGAACATGAAGAAATGCTAAAAAGAGAACCGTATATTGATTTGGTATTAGGCCCACAGGCTTATCATAAAATAAATAATTCAATATTATATCATCAAAATAAAAATAAAAGACTAGAGGAGACAGAATTTGATGCAATAAATAAGTTTGAATATTTAAGTAAAATTAAGAACCAAACAAAAAAAATTTCATCTTTTTTAACAATCCAAGAAGGATGTGATAAGTTTTGTCATTTTTGTGTAGTTCCCTACACTAGAGGACCAGAATATTCTAGACCATTTGATCAAGTTTTAGAAGAAGCTAAACAATTAGTTGATGGTGGTTCGAAAGAAATCACACTCCTAGGTCAAAACGTAAATGCCTATAATTTTGAAGGATCACGTTTATCAAATTTAATTTTAGAATTAGAAAAATTCTCAAGTTTACACCGTATACGCTATATGACATCACACCCTAATGATATGACAGAGGATTTAATTGATGTTTATAAATATTCAAAAAAATTAATGCCCCTTGTTCATCTGCCTGTTCAGAGTGGTTCTAATAAAGTTTTAGAATTGATGAATAGAAAACATTCAGTGGATAATTATTTAGAAATTTTTTATAAATTAAAAAATATTAACTCTAAAATTAAGTTTTCAAGTGACTTTATTGTTTCTTACCCGGGCGAAGATGAAAATGATTTTAAAGGTACTCTAAAACTTATCGATGAAGTAAAATTTATAAATTCCTATTCATTTGTATTTAGTCCAAGACCTGGAACTGTGGCTTCAAATTTACCAATTATAGATAAAAAGAAATCTCTTGAGAGATTAGAGTTTGTTCAACAAAAACTATTCAATAATCAAATAAATATGAATAAATCACTTGAAAATACCACGATTAATGTTTTAGTTGAAAACCGAACTGAAGATAAATCCAAACTATTTGGTAGATCTCAGTACATGACATCAGTTTTATTTAATGGTAGTGATGATTTAATTGGAAAAATTGTGAAGGTTAAAATTCAAAGCAGTAATCGAAATACTTTATTTGGAGAATTTGAAGTTCAATCAAACCAAAAGGTAGCATAAAAATTGAAAATTAGTAGAAAAAAGAATTTCGACACTAATTTAAAATTTGTATATTCTGACAATAATACTCTCAGTGTAATTTTTCATAACAATGATTTATTAATTGGTGTTGTTGGTGAATTTAATAAAAATCTCAAAGAATTAGAAAAAATTACAAAGTCTAGTTTATATTCAAGAGGAAATTCTATTTTGATTAAATCAACACCTGAAAAGAATGAAATAGTTAAAAATGCAATACAATTTTTAGTCGATCAATTTATTAGTAATGGAAATATTGAAAACAAAGACATATTATCTTCTATTGATAAATTTATGATAAACGAAAAAATTAAAAATCAAAATGTAACAGATATTATAAAAACTCCAAAAAAATCAATAATCCCAAGATCAGAAAAACAAAAAGAATATGTAAGAGCGTTAAGGCAAAATGATATCATTATTTCAGCAGGTCCAGCAGGTACAGGGAAAACATTTTTAGCTGTTGCAGTGGGTTTAACAATGTTACTTGAAAAAAAAATTGAAAGAATAATTTTGTCTAGACCTGCAGTAGAAGCAGGAGAAAGATTAGGATTTTTACCAGGCGACATGAAAGAGAAAGTAGATCCTTATCTAAGACCTTTGTACGACTCATTATATGACTTATTCCACTTCGAAAAAATTCAAAGAATGATAGAAATTGGAGACATCGAAATTGCTCCGCTAGCATTTATGCGTGGTAGAACATTAAAAAATTCATTTGCTATTTTAGATGAAGCACAAAATGCGACTGATACACAAATAAAAATGTTTCTCACAAGAATTGGAGAAAACTCTAAGATTGTAGTAAACGGCGATCCATCTCAAATAGACCTCCCAAACAAAAGTATGTCTGGTCTTGATAGATCTAAAAAACTTTTATCTCATTTAAACGAAATATCTGTAATTGATTTTGATCATTCAGATGTTGTTAGACATCCACTTGTATCGAAGATTGTTAAAGCGTATAGCAATCCTAATGATTAGTGTAAAGGTTGTATCAGAGGAGAAAAACTGGTCTAAAAAAATTAAAAAAAAAGAAGTTTTTTTTCAAACAATTTGTAAATATTTTCCAAAAAAATATAAATTTTTAAATAAAAAAATATTTTTAACTTTATTGTTATCGAATAATAAGGGAATTAAAAAGTTAAATAAAAAATTTAGAAATAAGAACAAACCAACAGATATATTATCATTTCCTTTTCAAAAAAAGATTATATTAAAAAAAAACTTATATTTAGGAGACATAATAATTAGTTTCAATTTTATGAATAAACCTAAAAATCAAAAAATTAGCTTATTTAAAGATAAAGTTATCAAAACTTTTATTCATGGATTTTTACATTTATTAAGTTTTGATCATATTAAATTTAAGGATTATAAAAAAATGTTTAAAGAAGAGCAAAAAATTTATCAGTCAGTTTTTAAAAAGATTAATTAAATTGAAAAAAAGAAATTATCTTGAATTAATATTTTTAGCTATTTTAGGTGTATTAACTTCTTTGAGTTTACCACCATATAATTTTTTATTAATTAACTTTATAACTTTTAGTCTATTTTTTATTTATATTTTTAAGAAAAAAAAATCAGCAAACAAAAATAAAGCTTTTTTTTATGGTTGGTTTTTTGGTTTTGGGTATTTTCTCTCAAATTTATATTGGATTACAATTTCATTAACATTTGATAAGAATTTCGAATTTTTAATTCCTATAGCCTTAATATTGATTCCAGCATTTCTTGCAATATTTTATGGGGTGGCAACATATTTTTTTTTCCTAATCAATATAAAAAAACTGGTAAGCAATTTATTATTATTTTCACTTATATTTGGTGTAATTGAATTTATTAGGGGAAATATCTTAACTGGATTTCCCTGGAATTTAATTGCTTATAGTTTTTCAAATAACTTAGAAATAATACAAGTTATCTCTTTAATTGGAACATACTCATTTAATGTCTTATGTATATCTTTTTTTATTAGTCCATCTATTTTTATTTTAAAAGAAAATAAAAAAGAAATTGCTTTTTGTATTTTTTTCTTATTATTGCCAGTTATTTTATACATATCTGGTTCTTTAAAAATTAAATCATTTCAATCATTAAATTTAATAAAAAATGATCAAACAATTAGAGCAGTGGGATCAAAAATCGATTTAAATCGATTTTATGATAATATTGATGCCGTTTCAGTAATAAATGAATTGATTGAACTTAGTAAACCGGATTTAGAAACCAAAACACTTTTTTTATGGCCTGAAGGAATAATTCCAAAAATTAATCAATCAGAATTTAAAGAATTTGAATTTTTATTTAATAAAAGATTTAATAAAAAACATATATTAGGAATAGGAATTAATAATTATGAAAATAAGTTATACAATTCTCTTTCATTTTATGATCACAATCTCAACTTAATTAATACCTATAATAAAGTTAATCTTGTACCATTTGGTGAATTTTTGCCCTTTGAAAGAATATTAGGAAAAATTGGTCTAAAATCTTTAACTAATAACTATCACTCTTTCAGCAGTGGAGAAAATAGAGAAATCATTAATATAAATGATAATGATTTTGATATTAAAATTTTACCACTTATTTGTTATGAAATAATTTATTCAGGTAAAATTTTTGATAATTCAAAATTTGATTATATAATTAATATTTCTGAGGACGGTTGGTTTGGTGATTCTATTGGGCCACATCAACACTTCACACATAGTATTTTTAGAGCAATTGAAAGTGGAAAATATCTAATTAGATCGGCTAACAACGGTATTTCAGCAATAATTAATCCTACTGGATTTGTTGAAAAAAAAATTCCTTTTGGAGCGTCGGGTTATATAGACTTTTCTGAGAAAAGAGTTTCAAATAAAACTTTGTTTTCACAAGTTGGTAATAAGATGTTTTTAATAATAATTTTGTTGTATATTTTTTTAATATTTTCATTTAATAGAATTTCATAATGAGTAATTTAAAAAATTATCTTTTTACAAGTGAATCTGTTTCTGAAGGACATCCGGATAAAGTATCAGATAGGATTTCTGACATGGTTGTAGATTATTATCTAACTAATGACCCATTTTCTCGAGTAGCTTGTGAAACTTTAACAACCACAAATAAAGTTGTACTTGCTGGTGAAGTAAGAGGTCCTGAAATTAAAAAAGATGATCTAATTCAAAAAGTTAGAAATTGTATAAAAGATATTGGATATGACCAAGAAGGTTTTACATGGAAAGAAGCAACTAAAATAGAAAGCCACTTGCATTCACAATCAGCTGATATAGCAATGGGTGTAGACTCTTCAGGCAATAAAGATGAAGGTGCTGGAGACCAAGGAATTATGTTTGGGTATGCGTGCAACGAAACAGAAGAATTAATGCCAGCTCCAATCTATTACTCACATAAAATTTTAAGAATGATGGCTGAAGATCGTAAGTCTGGTAAACTAAAAAACATTGAGCCAGACTCTAAAAGTCAAGTGACATTTGAATATAAAAATGGAATACCAAAAAAAATAAAATCTGTCGTAATTTCATCACAACACTCGGCAGACGTTGATCAAGCCAAAGTTAGAGAATTGCTCAGACCTTACATGTTAAATTCAATTCCACAAAAATTTTTAGAAGAATTTAATGAAGATGAATTTTATGTGAACCCAACAGGCAACTTTGTTATAGGTGGACCTGATGGTGATTGTGGATTAACTGGAAGAAAAATTATAGTTGATACTTATGGTGGAGCTGCTCCCCATGGTGGTGGGGCATTTTCAGGAAAAGATCCAACTAAAGTTGATAGATCTGCTGCTTATGCATCAAGATATATTGCAAAAAATGTTGTTGCATCGAAAATTGCTAATAAATGCTTAATTCAACTTGCTTATGCAATTGGTGTTTCAAAACCTCTCTCGATTTATGTAAATTTATTTGATGAAGATTTAGAGAAAAATAAATTTGTAGAGGAAAAGATCAAAGAAAATTTTGACTTAAGTCCTAGAGGTATCAGAGAGATGCTTAATCTTAATAAACCAATTTATGAAAAAACTTCAGCATATGGTCATTTTGGGAGAGTACCAGAAAGCGATGGAGCATTTTCCTGGGAAAAAACGGATAAAACCGCGGTTTTTTTAAAATAGTTTTTATTGAATTAAAAAAAAACTTTAATATATTGCCCTTACATTGTTGAATTTACAAAATGGGCCTTAGCCCATTTTTTTTTGGAGCTTATTAAAACATGTTAAACAAAAGAGCAGATAAATTAGAATTATTAAGAATTGCAGAAGCGGTAGCTTTAGAGAAATCTATTGATAAAGAGTTAATTATTAGTTCCATGGAAACTGGTATAGCAAAAGCTGCAAAATCAAAGTTTGGTCAAGATAATGAAATTAAAGTTTTAATAAATCGTGAAAATGGCGACATTGAACTTTTTAGAAAACTAATAATTTCAGAAAATCCAGAAAATGGTAATACAGAAATCAAACTTGAAGATGCAATCACTTTAAATGAGATTAATAAAGACAAAAAAATTGGAGATGAAGTTTTACAACCACTACCATCATTTGATTTTGGAAGAATAGCTGCTCAAACTGCAAAACAAGTAATTAGCACTAATGTGAGAGAAGCCGAAAGAGAGAGACAATACAACGATTTTATAGATAAAAAAGAGACAATTTTAAGTGGTATTGTTAAAAGATTAGAATTTGGAAATATAATTGTAGATCTTGGCAGAACGGAAGCAATTATTCAAAAAAATGAATTGATACCAAGAGAAAATATTAAAGCTGGGGATAGAGTTAAAGCTTATTGTTACGATGTTAGAAGAGAGCCAAGGGGCCAACAAATCTTTTTATCTAGAGCTCATCCTAAATTTATGGAAAAATTATTTGTTCAAGAAGTTCCTGAAATTTATGATGGTTTAATTGAGATTAAATCTTCATCAAGAGACCCAGGTAGTAGAGCAAAAATTTGTGTCAAAGCGGTAGATACATCTTTAGATCCTGTTGGAGCGTGTGTAGGTATGAGAGGATCAAGAGTTCAAGCGGTGGTTAATGAACTCCAAGGGGAGAAAATCGATATTGTTAACTGGTCTGAAGATCCAGCTATATTAGTTTCAAATGCATTATCTCCAGCAGAAGTTCAAAGAGTAAATGTGGACTTGGAAAGAAAAAAATTAGATGTAATTTTAAATGAAGAAAATTTAAGTAAAGCAATTGGTCGAAGAGGTCAAAATGTTCGTTTAGCTACTAAACTTCTTAATTATGAAATTAATATAATGACTGACCAAGAGGACTCAGAAAGAAGGCAACAAGAGTTTAAAGAAAAAACTGAAAATTTTGTAAAAAATTTAGAATTAGATGAAACTTTAGGTCAGCTATTAGTAGCAGAGGGATTTTCAACTATAGACGATATTAAAGATAGTAATGCAGTAGATTTAATGAAAATAGAAGGTATTGAAGAAGATACAGCCAAGGCTTTGATTGAAAGAGCGAAAGAGTTTTATGAAAAAGATCAGGAAGATATTTCTCAAAGAATTAAAGATCTTGGTCTCGAAGAAGCTTTAATAAATCTAAAAGGATTAACTCCAGGCATGCTAGTTACCTTGGGTGAACAAAAGATTTTAACATTAGAAGATTTTTCAGATTTAGCATCAGATGAGCTCACAGGTGGATATGATGTAGTTAAAGGTGAACGAGTAAAAATTCAAGGATATTTAGAAGATTTTGCTTTATCGAAAGATGAGGCTGATGAATTGATTATGTCTGCGAGAAATATTGTTTATAAAGATTGAGTGATGAGTTATGGAAAACAAAAAAACAAAATTAACTATTTCTGGTACGGTAAAAAAGTCGATAAAAAATATTGAAATAGCAAAGACTCAAGGAAAAAATTCAGTCGTTATAGATAAAACAAAAAGTAACTTCATAAAAAAAGGAGGATCTTTTAGACCTTCGGGAACTGGAACAAGACCAAAATTTAATTCATCATTTAGTCGAGGGACAACTTTAAAATCTTCATTTGGAGCAAAAACACCTCCTATTGCAAATGATTTTGAAAGAAGAAAGCTTGCTGAGCAAAGAGCTACAAAAAGACTAAAGGGAGATAGCGAAGGTAAAAAAATTAAATTAGGAACAAAAAAAAGAGAAACAAAATTGACTGTTTCACGAGCACTAAGTGATGAGATTGAAGCTAGAGAAAGAAGTTTAGCATCAGTTAGAAGAGCAAGAGAAAAAGAACAAAAAAATTTGAATAAAGATGAAAACAAAGAAAATTTAAAACCTATTAAAAGAGATGTTAATATTCCAGAAGCCATTACAGTTAGAGAGCTTGCAAATAGAATGGCAGAGCAATCTAGTAATGTAATAAAATTCCTTTTTGGCATGGGTGTAACTGTTACGATTAACCAAACTTTAGCTTCTGATACAGCAGAGTATTTGGTAAAAGAGTTTGGACATAATCCTATTCGCGAAGAAAAAGCTGAAGAAATAATTCAAAAAATAAAAGCGACAAGAGTAGAAAATTTAAAAAATAGACCTCCAATAGTAACAGTGATGGGTCATGTTGATCATGGTAAAACCTCTGTACTTGACGTCTTAAGAAGTGCTAGTGTAGTAGCAGGTGAATTTGGTGGCATTACTCAACACATTGGAGCTTATCAAATTGAAAGTAAGTCAAATAAAATAACATTTATTGATACTCCTGGCCACGCTGCTTTTACAGAAATGAGAGCAAGAGGGTCTAAATTAACTGACGTTGTAGTTTTAGTAGTTGCAGCTGACGATGGAGTAAAACCTCAAACTGTGGAATCAATTAAACACGCTAAAGCCGCTAATGTTCCAATAGTAGTTGCAATAAATAAATGTGATTTACCAGATGCAGATCCCCAAAAAATTAAAAATCAATTACTTGAGTATGAATTAATTGCTGAAGATTTATCTGGAGATACTTTAATGGTTGAGATTTCTGCTAAAACAAAATTAAATTTAGATAAGTTGGTTGAAGCAATTGTACTTCAGGCAGAAATTTTAGATTTAAAAACTGACTTTGACTCAAAGGCAACCGGAGTTGTTTTAGAATCAAAAATTGATGTTGGCAGAGGTCCTGTGGTAACTATTATTGTAACAACCGGCACTCTTAAAAAGGGTGACTTTTTTGTTAGTGGATTGAAATGGGGAAAAGTAAGAGCAATTATTAATGACAAGCTTAAAAATATTAATGAAGCTTCTCCTTCAACACCTGTAGAAATTTTAGGTATTAATGGTGCTGCAAAGGCAGGTGATGACTTTATCGTTTTAGATAATGAAAAAGCAGCTAAGACATTAAGTGAAAATAGAGCAGAGGAGGCAAAAGAAGGAAAAAATCCGCTATCCTTTGCAACTCAAGATTCTGCTTTTTCAAATAAATCCTCTGAAGAATTAAACTTAATAATTAAATCAGATGTTCATGGATCATCAGAGGCTATTAAAAGTGCAATAAGCCAAATTAAACACGACGAAGTTAAACCAAAAATTATTTTAGCAGATATTGGGATGGTTACAGAAACTGATGTGACGTTAGCTAAAGCTTCAAAGGCTGTTTTAATAGCATTTAATGTTAAACCAAGTAAAGAGGCGAAAAAACTTGCTGAGAATGAAAATATTAAAATCTCCTCTTATAATATTATTTATGAGGTTTTAGATTACATTAAAAAAAGAATGTCAGGATTACTTTCGCCTGATGTTCAAGAATCAATTTCCGGTAGTGCTCAAATTTTAGAAATTTTCAAAGTCTCTGGAGCTGGTAAGGTTGCTGGATGCAGGATAATAGATGGAGAAATTACAAGTAATTCAGATGTCAGATTAATTAGAGATGGTGCCATTATTTATACAGGCAAAGTTGGGACATTATTTAGGGAAAAAAATCAAGTTAAAAAGGTAAATAATGGCCAGGAATGTGGAATTACGATAAAAGATTATATAGATTTTCAAAAAGACGACACAATAGAAGCGTTTAGTGTAACTTCGAAAGAGAGAAAAATATAATGGCTGATAGAATAGGGAAACCGATTTCCCAAAGACAATTAAGAGTAGGTGAGATGATAAAACAATCTTTGAGTATGATTTTTATTAAAAATGAGGCAAAAGTACCAAATTTAGAGACCAATATGATAACGGTAACTGAGGTAAAAATGAGCCAAGATTTAAAAATTGCAAAAGCATATGTAATGCCACTAGGTGGAAAAGACGAAGATGAGGTAATTAATAAACTTAAAGAGTACTCATTTTTGATTAGGAAAATTTTATCAAAAAAAGTATTTATGAAATTTTTACCAAAATTACTTTTTAGAAAAGACGAATCTTTTGAGTATGCGGAAAAAATAGAAAACTTAATAAAACAAACAAACAAATAAGGAAAAGAAAGCATGAATAGTAAGGCAAAAGAATTAGCATTACATAACAAAGATACTGGATCTTCAGAGATACAGATTGCATTGCTAACTGAAAAGATAGAGGCGCTCTCGCAGCATATTAAAAAATTTAAAAAAGATAAACACTCCTCTGTTGGATTGTTGAGAGCAGTAAATAGAAGAAAAAAATTGTTAGAATACCTTAAAAAAAATAAATTGGATTCTTACAAAAATGTTCTTTCGAAATTGAATTTAAGAAAGTAAAGATCAAGATAGATAGAATGGAATGGAAAGAAACGAACGAAACGAAATGGAAATGAAATGTTTAAAGTATACAAGAAGGAAATAGAAATAGCAGGAAAAAAGATAAGTTTAGAAACAGGTAAAGTAGCAAGACAGGCCGATGGAGCAATCATTGCTTCATGTGGAGAAACAGTTATTTTAGCAACAGTGGTAGGAGCAAAGAAGGTAAATCCAGATATGGATTACTTTCCTTTATCAGTCAACTACCAAGAAAAATATTACGCAGGTGGAAAAATACCTGGTGGTTATTTTAAAAGAGAAGCAAGGCCAACTGAAAGTGAAACATTAATCTCTCGATTAATTGATAGACCAATCAGACCTTTGTTTCCAGACGCATTTAAAAATGAGGTACAATTACTTCCAACAGTAATTTCATATGATAAAGAAAACCAACCAGATATTTTAGCAATCACTGCTTCATCAGCAGCACTAGCTATCTCAGGAATGCCTTTTATGGGTCCTGTAGGAGCATCTAGAGTAGGTTTTGTTGATGGAAAATATATTTTGAACCCATCTAAAGCAGAATTAGAAAATTCAAGTTTAGATCTAGTTGTAGCAGGTACTAAAGATGCCGTGCTTATGGTTGAGTCTGAAGCAAATGGTTTAACAGAGGAGGAAATGTTAAACGCAGTTAAATTCGGACACGAGGGTTTTGTACCAGTAATTAAAATGATCGAAGAGCTTGCAAAAGAATGTAGAAAACCTGAGTGGACTGTCGAGGAAAAAGATTTATCCGAAATTAAACAAAAACTTGAGGAAACTTTTACAGCAGACTTAACAAAGGCTTTTGGTACAAGAGATAAGCAAGATAGATCAAATCAAATTTCAGAAATAACTGATAAAGCTAAAAAGCTTTTTGAGGAAAATGAAAATTATACTGATCTAGATGTTAATTCAGAACTCAAAAATCTAGAAAAGAAAATTGTTAGAACTGATATTCTTAAAAACAAAAATAGAATTGATGGCAGAGGTTTATCAGATGTAAGATCTATTTCATGTGAAGTAGGTATTTTGCCAAGAACTCATGGGTCTGCATTGTTTACTAGAGGAGAAACACAAGCAATTGTCGTTGCAACTCTAGGCACTTCTGATGATGAGCAAAGACTAGAAAGTTTAGATGGTCAACAAAAAGAAAGATTTATGCTTCACTATAATTTTCCTCCCTTCTCGGTAGGTGAAACCGGAAGAATTGGAACTGGAAGACGTGAAATTGGTCATGGTAAATTAGCATGGAGAGCAATTAATTCTTCTTTACCTTCAAAAGAGGCTTTTCCGTATACTTTTAGAATAGTGTCAGAAATAACAGAATCTAATGGTTCTTCTTCAATGGCTACTGTCTGTGGGACATCACTAGCATTAATGGATGCTGGCGTACCTATTAAAGAACCAGTTGCAGGTATTGCAATGGGATTAATTAAAGA
>CEUZ01291233.1_pt1 | contig 12465 bp, 8 predicted proteins | sample 361511 | NCBI WGS metagenome assembly CEUZ01 (sample SAMEA2622822, study PRJEB7988) | marine metagenome | biome: marine biome (ENVO:00000447); feature: surface water layer (ENVO:00002042); material: "saline water (ENVO:00002010), including plankton (ENVO:xxxxxxxx)" | depth 5 m
CGTCAACATTTACAGATAATGTTGATGAACCTCCTAATGAAATACTTGCAGAAGTAGTTGCTAATCCATCTCCTGCTGTAACGGTTACTGCACTATTACTTAGTTTGCTATTTGCAATGGAACCTGCAAGCATTGTATTTGTGACTGAATCTGTATCACCTGTTGAAACAAGGGTCCCTACATTTGAAGGGAGTGTTAGAGTTATATCATCTGATAAACTCTCAGGAGATATCATTTTAATAGAATTTACACCATTTGAAGAATTTTCATAAAAATTAATAAATCCACTACTTGTGGAGCTATTTTTAATAGATAGACCTCCACTAGCATTCACTTCGAATTCATTTCCATTAAAAAGGATACTATTTTCTGAACCATCAATTGTTAGAATGGATTTGTAAGTATTATTATCATTAATTCTAAATATGATATCTTTATCATTTGTTTTATTTTCGATGTATAGACTATCAGAATAGATATATAGCCCTGCATCGTTACCTGTCCCGAGTGTTAATGAACCTCTTGTATTTATACCTGTCGCATCATTTGCAGGAACAGTTGTTACGTCTTCATTGATGATAAATGTTCCACCCGTAATTGTTTCTGATGATCCAACATTAATAGATCCGAAACCACTTGTGATAGATCCTGCATTTAATGCGCCAACCGTGACAATATTAGTACCTCCAATACTATTTGCATCAAAATAGGTTTGAAATGTTTGTACTGTTGTTTGTCTCATCGTTCCACCATCATTTGTAATGATTCCATCACCATTTGATATTGCATTCGTTCCAATAGTAGTACTTCCATCGATAATATTTAATTCATCGGTTGTAATGAGTGCTCCATCCAGTATTTCAAGTTCTGTTTCATTTAAAACGGCACTTCCAACAGTTAATCCTCCACCTGTGATAATACCTGTTGTTGTAATTGTAGAAGAACCAATGTCAATGGATCCAAAACCACTTGTAATTGATCCTACATTTAGTGTACCAACAGTACTTAATGTAGATAAAGAAGTTAACGTTGTATTAAATAATGTTATTAGAGAATTAATTGTTGTTAATTGTTCAGTTGAACCATCTGAATCAAGGGTTAAAAATGTATCATTAACAGTTGGTGTAACATTAGAATATTCTGATAAATCAATATCAACAGTAACATTTCCTGAGTTTCCTCCACCACTTAATCCAGATCCTGCTGTTATGATTGTTGGACCTCCAATAGAAAACTGTGTAAACGTAAGGTCAGTAGAACCAACTGATATTGATCCACTAGTCATTAATACAAATGATTTATTTCCATTATCATCACCACTTTCAATGCATGTATATGTTCCTTGTACTACTTCACTTGTTGAATCATAATCAGTTGCTCTCGTAGGTGCACCGGAAGTATTCACTGTATAGATTCCATTTTCTGAAGCGGTTGATTGATTTTTAATAAGGATACGATCTCCTTCTGAAAGTAATACATTATCAATCCTAACTCCAGCCACAAAACTACTCGTTAATGTACCATTAGTAGTAGTAGCAGCTCTACATGATTGAATTGCAGAGGTTGATCCAGCGATGGAATTCCAGGATAGGTTACCTGAACTATCTGTCATTAGATATTGATTGGATGAACCAACATTTGGAGGCATCACAATGCTATATGATGTTGTATTCGCATTTGCTTTAAAACCAATATAATCGCCATCAGATGTATCTTGTAGCCTTAATTCATTACCTGAGAATATGTTAAGATGGCCAAGATGGTCAATTGAGACTCTTTCTGTTGAAGAAGAAAAACCATCGGCTGTGGTTGAGAAAATTAATGTTGTAGGCATATCATTATTTGCCGCTGTTGAAGTAACTTTTGCTTTAATACTTGCACCTTTATGAAAACCTGTACCACCAGAACCATGGAATTCAATATTACCTAGGATATCTGTATTACTGACAAGTGTATGTTCTCCATCTGTTGCATGTCTTGATTTTTCAAAGAGTAATGTACTTGCAATCGCATCATTACTATTTGTTTTGAGTGATATATTTCCATCTTGGGTAACAAGATGTGTAGATGAGAGAGTATTTATATTGACTATATCTCTATTCGCATCTACAATAAGAGCTTTACTTTCTGTTGCAGTACCTGTACCATTTGTAACTTCATTTAGCACTCCTAATTCTGATGTTGTTAGGATCGTTTCATCTATTTTTAATGAACTATCACAATTGATAGGGCCAATTACATCTATACTTCCATTAATAAGTATTGTTTCACCTTGACCAACTCGTTTTACTTTATTTATAAATGAATCACCTACAAGGACATCCCCTGAGATTGGTAGTGAAGCTCCACCGGCCATTATATTATTATTATTAATATTTAAAAATGGTAAATAAATAAATACATTAAAAAAAAATAATTAGAAGATTGGATTATTTATATTGTGTAAAATAAACTGATGCAGTATAAAATAAAAATCCTAATAGAATGTGTACAGAATGATCTGGACAATTAATATTCATTTTAAAAAATTCATTGATATTATTAATAAATAAACAATGTGCATTGTGTGGAAATAATCCCCAAAAAATGGCATTTGCTATTAAAAATGTTAAGATAAGTGTTTCCATGTATTATATAATATATATTATATTTTTATATTAATAGTATTATATTATGCACTCTATATTATTAATACTAATGTCTTTATTTATGAAGTCTCAACCTGAGAATATGGAAAATATAAATAATAATTCATTAAAAAGGTGTAGTATACTTGAAACATGTGAGATTGAAAAAAAGAAGATAGAACTAGAAATTGAAAAAGAAGATTTGGAAAATTCAACAAGAAATAAAGAAGTAGTAGATCGTCTGAATACAATAAATGAGGAAATACAGATGATAAATAAAAAAATAGATGAATTAATTCAAACAAAAACGAATAATGGAAATAAACCCCTACAAAAAGAAGATATGGAAAAAATAATTAAAAGAAATAAAAGTATCCTAAGGAAAAAAGATATTGTATCATTATTTAATAAGGAAAAAGAAGAACAAGTCGACAGGAATGAGGAAGAAAAGGCGAAAGAAGAAGAGGAAGAAGAGGAAGAAGAGGAAGAAGAAGAAGAAGGGAATACATTTTTATCACATTTAGAAACAATTGTAAAAATAATGAGTGAACCAACACCTCCTCAAAAACAAACGAATGAAGAAATCAATCAACAAGAAGAATTAATATACAGTGAATTGATCAATATTGATTTAAGAAAAAATGTTAATTATTTTTTAAAAATAATTGCATATATATTTTTATTCTTATTAGTATTATTCATTATATACCAATTTTTATATTATATTCTATGGATTATTAAACGTAATCGTTTGTATATTGATAAAGTGAATCTAAGGTATGATAAAGTTCTTGATAATATAAAAAAAAAAAATATTAAAAAAACGTTTAAAAAAGGAACTTTTTTTAATTATTTTAAAAGGTTTAAAAAATAAAATATTGATAGTATAAAAATGGAAGGGGAAAATTATCAAGCGTTCGATAAAGTGGTTAATAAATTAAGGCATTTCTTTAAGGAAGTCAAGGGGTTTAGGGAAGTACATACACAAAATAAATTAAGTATTCTTGCTGCATGTGAAGATCCTGAAACAATTGCTATCTATGAATACAATAATCAAAAATGGCCCTTACCACAAACGGGTCAGATGTGGTTAGAACATTATTTACTGGAACATCCAGAAGAAGATGGGTTTTTTTGTGTTTCGACTTCTTACCGTAATGAACCTAATCCAATAGAAGGGAGACATGATAAGATTTTCCCTATGTTTGAATTTGAAATTAAGGGTGGTATTAACGAGTTACGTCAATTAGAGAAAGATCTATTAGATTATTTAGGGTTTCGGGAAAATAAAATGAAAGAATATCCCCATGGTAATTATGATGATATCTGTGATAAATATAAAACGGATGAATTAGACCATTGTCATGAAGAACAAATTGAGAAAGATTTTGGCAATGTATTCTTCCTTGAAAACTTTCCAGAAAAGACATCACCGTTTTGGAATATGAAATTACAAGAAGATAAAATTCATTCTAATAAGATAGATGTTATTATACATGGAATCGAAACGATTGGATCTGCGGAGAGGAGCACAAGTAAAGAAGAAATGAAAGATAAATTTTTAACAATTTCAAATGGTTTATATGCACAAAAATTGTATGATCTATTTGGAGAAGAACGTGTCAATAGTGAATTAGATAAATTCCTTCAAAATGATTTTATTGAGAGAAGTGGTGGAGGTATTGGTATGACTCGTTTAATCCGTGCAATGAGGTTATCAAACTTACTTTAACTCTTCTCTAAGCTCCATTAATATTTTACCATGATTATTTTCCCCTTCCCCTTTATGAATTCCCCAATAATTATCAATACCTATCCCTGTATATATTAAATTTTTATCATTTGTTTCTATTAATTTGGTTAGGAATTCTTTATTTGATAGATAATATTCTTCACTGATTTCTTTCATAAATGAATTTTTAACAGTGTCCCAATCTTTTCTTAATAGAAAGTTATTTTGTTTAAAAAATGTTTTATTACTCATTTTTTTTGCTTCTTTTGCAGGTAATATTGGTTCCTTATTAGTTGAAAAAAGCATTTGATATTCTTCTTTTCGAGGGTCATCATCACTAATTTTTTGTGCATGGAAAGCATTCTCAACAGAAGGATATTCAATATTATTATATTTAAATGGTTCACCTACATTAAAAGTAGATAACCATTTATATTTTTTTGATGTATGGGAATAATTAATATTATCTTTTTTTTCTTCTATTTTGGGTGATTCAAGTTCTGGTTCTGGTTCAAAGGAATCCTCTTCATTTTTTTTATCTTCTTCAATTGTTAGTTCGGTTAACTTCTTAATTTTTTCCTTTTCGTTTTTATCAATTACAAGGGCTCCTTTCTCTCTTAATTTTTTAATGAAGCCATATTTCTTTTTCCCTTTGTATAGCCAAGAAACATACATGCCTATTTTAAACTTATTTTCTTCTTTCTTTTTCTTTTCTTTTTTATAGATAAAGTTCTCATAATGAATTGTTACTTCTGGTTGTTCTTGAATTAAGAAAGGGTTTAATTCCTGAATAATTTCTTTCATTTCGAGATAATCATTATTTAATTCTTTGACTAAATTAACATAGGTTAATGTTAGTTCTTTTTTTTTTTTTAAATCAGATTCAATAGAGAGTATTTCTAATATTTCTCTACATTGTTTTGTTTTCTGAATACGTTTATTATAGAATTCTTGAATAACTTCCTGTTTAATTTGTACATTTGTATCAAAGAAAAGTTTTTGAATATTGGATATCTCACTATTTATTTTTTCTTTTCTTTCTTCTGAGGAGGAGACTTCTTTTTCAACATCAAGAAATTTTTGTAATGCATTCCAATTATATGCATCATTTAATTCCGATTTTAATTGTTGTAGATATTTTTCATAATTAACATATTTAGGTAGTTGAATAATTATTTGAGGGCCACATTTACCTTTTTTCGAACCACAGGATAATATAAGTTCTTCTTCATTTTCAATAAATATTTTATGATTTTCACATGTATTACATTGTATGAATTTATCCTTTCCTGTTAGATAATGCATTTTTTGATCATAAAAAAGTTCTAATTTTTCTAAATATTCATCCATTATTAATAGTTATTATATAAAAAAATTATTCGTTTTTAATGTATGTTATGATAAAATTGAAATATATTTTGAATACTTCTTTTTTTTTTTACTTTTTTTGCTTTTTTGCGGGAGTATAAGATAAATAAACCAAACATAATACTAAGAATACCAAATACATTAAAATAAAATAATTGATTATCAATTTGTATTATTGGTTTTTTGATTTGAATCGGTTGATCTTTTTTTTGAAATAATTTATCATACTCTACTAATTGTGGTACCATTCTATATATAATATAAAAAAAGTATTTATTAAACAAAGTCATTTTCTTTGACTACAAATTGTACATAGATAAGCATACTGATACTTGTGGTAACAAGCCATAGGGGTAATATTGTTCTATCTTTTCCTGTTCCAAAGGATTTAATTTCACCACTTTCTGTAAACATTAGAAGTGGTTTCTTTTGATAGATATACATAAGTAAGATTAAGTATAGAAATATAACGATTTGTAATTTTTTATCAATTTCAAACATTCTTATTATATTATATTTATATTTATTTTATTCATTATTTGTAACTAATATCCATTCATTTAGATCAAGATTATTATATCTAATAAATATTTGATTATCTTCTTTTTGAATCATAAATATATCATATTGATCAATATAATTGATTAGTCCACCAAGTACATTTTTGATAAAGTTATGAATATTTTTTTTTTTATTATTATTTAGAAAATCGATATGTTTTGTTCTATTATTAAGAATAAAGATTAATTCTTTAATTTCAAGTGTCATATTATCTTTTTCTCTTAGTATTTTTTCAATTTGATTATAAACTATTCTTTCACCTTCTTCTTTTGAGATATTCCATTTATATTTCCTGTGGACCATTTATAATAAAAAAATAAAATATTCAAATATATTTATTTTTTCTAGAAAAATAATTTGAATAAATAATTATATATATTCCCTTTATTTATTTGAAAAAAATATACATTATTATAATATATATTATAACTATGTCACAAGTACCTCAACAGTTCCAACAAGTTGTTCCAAATTATTCACAATCTTTTCCCTCTCCACAGGGTGAAAAAGGTGGAAGTGGGATTATGATAGTATTAGTCCTTTGTTTTTGTTGTATAATGATCATTGGAGTTTCAGTAGGATTATATTATGTATTTGGTAAAGAAGAAATTACAGATGAAAGTTGTTCAAGTATTACAGATGAAGTGTTATGTAATGATATGCTTAATTGTAATTGGGATAGTAGTGCTCTTACCTGTTTACTGAAACCTTCAACAACAACACCCGCAGCAGCAGCAGCAGCAGCAGCAGCAGCAGCAACAGCAGCAGTACCATCTACATCAACAAATGAAAGAGTTCTAGATATTAAAAGAGAAGTTCTATTAACAGCAAATACTAATTTATTAGAAAAACAAAATGAATTAGAAAAATTACAAGAAGATTTATTGACTTTACAAGAAAGTGGTACTGGTAGTGCAGATCAGATTGCAGGTCTACAAACACAAATCGCAACATTAAATACCCAGAAACAAGAAATCGCAACTACGATTACACAAACACAATTAGAAATATCAGAAATTGAGGATCAAGTTAATGAAGGTCAAATAAAACCGAATTGTTTAGAAAATTATAGAGTCCATAATGGAGAATGTGTTGCATGTGAAAAATTTCCAGATGGATCACAAAAGACATGGTCGAGTGCGGGGGCAAATCCAAATGGTAGTGATACATCATGTACTAAAAGTTCATGTCCAAAGGATTATCATGTTAATAATGGTAATTGTGAGAAATGTCTTAATGGAACGATTCGTTCAGAAGGCGATGATCCAAATGGATCAAATACGAAATGTTTACAACCATTATGTAGTATTAAGCAAAAGATTACATGTAGTGTTCAACCTGAAAAATGTGAACCATCTTCTGTTGATTGTGTAACAGGTTATATAGCAGGAGATGTTACGACACCTTCGACTACATGTCCAAATGGTTGTACGTTAACAAATGCTGTAAACACCGTTCCTGAAAGATGCGAATATATTCCTATGGATTGTGAAACAGGGTACATACCAGGTGATGCTACGACACCTTCAACGACATGTCCAGATGGTTGTACATTAACAATTGCAGAGGGTACAACTCCTGAAAGTTGTGAAGCCCCCCTTGTTAATTGCGAAACAGGTTACATACCAGGGGATGCTACGACACCTTCGACTACATGTCCGACAGGTTGTACACTTACTCATGCTACTAATCCTATCCCTGAAAGTTGTGAAGCTTCTCCTGTTGATTGTGAAACAGATTACATACCAGGTGATGCTACAACACCATCAACGACATGTCCAGCGGGGTGTACACTTACACCAGGAAGATCTTCTGTATCGGGAGAAACCTTTTCACCAGAATGTGATGCAAATGGTTATTGTACATCATGCTCTTGTACAGATTGTCCAGATAATTTTGAGGCGAAAACAATACATACACTTTCACCATCCGATCCACAAGCAAGGGAAACATTGTGTGTTCCATTAGGTGAAGGAGCATCAAGACATACACCATGTAAGCCAACACAGAAGGTTCAAAACAATCAATGTGTCGATTGTCCTGGACCAGCTTCCAATCCTGACAGTGATCAGGTTCAGATGTATGGAGGACCATGTAATTCATCAACGGATGTGAATAATCAACCTGGACCAAATTGTAAACATATCGAACCACCTATTTCATCGGAAGATACAACATGTAAATATGCCCCATGTAAACAGACAGAAATAATAGTTAATTCTGAAGATGGTGCTGGGAATTTTTGTCAAGCGTGTGGTTTAGATGAACTTGATCAACAACGTACCAATTCTTTATTACCAGAAGAAAATGTTAGTCCACAGAATGCTAGTCTATTATTAATTAATGGACCCAAAAATGTATGTAGTAGTGATATTATATCACAATTATCTACTTTTTGTACTATGGGTGGTGAAGTGAACGATCAATGGAAATATAATGAGTATCATGAATGGATCAATAAAGTTTATGCAAGTAGAGGTAATAAAGATTCATGGTTACCAAACCATGGAGAATTAATCCAGGATATACTCCGTGGATCAGATGAGGGAATCGCGACTATCAGAAACCTTACAAATAGAGATATATATTATCCAGGACTACCAGAAGGGCATCCAATTACATATTCATATATGAAGGACAGAAAGTGGGTTTCATTATGTGATTGTAGTCAAGCAAAATCAATAAATGATATAGTTCCAACAAGAAATGGAAGAAATGCATTTACAAATTGTTTCTGTGAAAGCTATCAATATTTAGAATTAGGTGAACGTATTGATCCAGATAACTTAGGAACATGTAGAAATATTGAATCAAAATGTTATTCATTGGGAAATTATTTCTCAGGTGTTAGAATAGAAGAAGGTAAATTCTGGAATGTTAAAGATCCAGTATGTAATTTTATGCATAGAGATTCCGGAGAGATAATGGGAGAAATAATTGGGGAGGAAGGTCGTGATATCTCACAATACATGGGAGCATCTACTGACAGATGTTGTGTTGGCTGTAATCATAAAGTATATGAAGGTGGAATTGCGACACATGATTCTTCAAAAGTATATTCTAACACAAAATATCCGGAATATGCTCTCAATTGGTGGGATGTACCTTCGGGTCCAACAAATGTTCAAAGTCAACAGGGGTCTAAGTTAATGGTTAATGTTGCACATGATCCTATATTCAGTAATTCAGAGGAGTATACAGAAGTAGTGGAACCATATGAAAATTCAAATGAAACAGTTGTTGTAGAACCTTTCCTTATGCTTGCAGCCTCAGCTGTTGCAGGATGGATTAATTCTGATGACATCGACGAGAAAGCTGAGAGAGATGCTGAAATTGCTAGATTACGTGCCCAATTACCTCCGGGAGAAGCTCTTCCTGGGACTCAACAATCAGCATGGCGGAAATATGATGTAACCACTGGTTTTAATTCAAGACCACTTTATTTCTATCCAACATTTAAAAGATCTCAATTAGATTCTGATAATAAACCCAAGTATCCGGTTGTTGGAGGTGGGCGTTTATCAGAAAAAACAGAATACGATTGGGAAAAATCACAAAATGCATTAGAAACAGGTATTAATCATGTTGATTCATCGATACCTGGTGGTACAGAAAGTGGATGTCATCTACCCGAAGGATGTACAAATACCTATAATAAAGATATATTATTATCAAATATTTTTACATGTAAAAAAACAAACCCAGGTTATGAACCATCTGAATCTCTTGATCTTCCTGTATTTGGTATTACTGAGGATGAATTATACTATGGTCAGGTAGAAATGAGTTCAGTACCATTAATGAATACTGCAATATCTAGAAATGATGGATGGTTACCTACAAGTATCATTCATGATAATAAGTTATATGAAAAAAGTGATCCAACACCAAAAACGTTTGATACAGTGAATTATGGACGGAAAGTACATCACAGTTTGGAAGAAATTGAAAGTAATTCTAACCTTCAAGTACCGGATAGAGATAATGAAAGTACCTATAAATATTTTTGTGATAATTGTTTGGCGAGAACAGGTGGTTATAAGGATGAAATTTCTACAACTGATGCTATCCCTGATGTAAGATGTATTTCCTTACCAATGGGTTCACGACAGGATTGGAATACAAATTCTGGATATACGGAACCATATGATCCATCCAATTCTAAAGGTTCATTAACAAAACAATGTTCAAACATTTGCGACGCACTAAATGAAGATGAACCAGATAATTGTACTAATTTTTGGATCTATAAGAATGGAAGATGTTGTGTTGGTAATTGGAATAAACAATCTCCTTATTCTGGGAGATGGGCTCATCCATTTAATCATATTAATGGAGGTAGACAATATTTTAAAGATGATCCAACGATTTCGTATGAACATAATGAAAATGAACATCAAGAGAAACATCCGAGGCACAGCATAAATGCTGGCAGCGATACAGAACACGGTGATTGGGTTGCATACCATCCTGGAACTCGTTATTTTAATACGAGTAATAATACATGGGATCCTATTAAAAGTTGTTTAAGGATGTCAAATCCTACTAATAATGCGAATCAATGGGAATCATTCAAAGAAAGATGTAAAGTAGCATGTACAAGAGATAAAAGTTGTAGTGGTTTTTGGGTACATGGACATAACTCTGCAAACGGAGTATGTTGTCCTAAGAAAGATTGGAATGAACATGGTGATTGGTATGTTGCAGGTGGAGGTGGAGAATGGTTTGAAAAAAAGGAAACTCATCGAGAAGATGGTGGCCCTACCTCAGGTTTTATCGACACGAAGATTGATTTTAGAGGATCAAATAAGAATACACTTCATAGAGAGCGTGGTTTTAGAATTGCACGACAACATGGGCACCCTATTAATTCGGTTAGTGTCTCTTGTCATAATTATGAACCATCAGAAGAACGTCAAATAGAACCATTAGTGTATCATTTTGATGATAAGTTAAATGTATGTATTGATCATTGTGAAAAACAAAATACATCAGGCGAAGTTAATTGCAATGGATTGTGGTTAGATCATCAAAATGGAAGATGTTGTCTAAAAAAATTAACAAACGAACAAGTTACAGATGAATCAAATTGGAATGATTCTCCTAATTATTCTCGTGGTTCATTCTGGGTTAAGGAAAATATCCGTAATTAATTTACATGTACATATGTTCTGGTGGTTTATCATCACTTACTTTCGTAAGTAAACTATTAATAATATCAACTGTAATACTAAGGGGGATCTTAAAATCATTGATTGTAAATGTTAGATTGACACCTGTTTTTTCATTTTCTGTATTGTGTATCATTGAATAGATATTAATTTTAGAAATAATAGTTTCTAAACATCTTTTTAAATTCCGTACACCTTCTTCACGATGTGTATAATTATCAATGATATAGTTTAATACCTGATCAGAAAATATTATATCATTCTCTTTAAAGAGGAATGTATTTGTTAATTCCGGTAGTAAATAATCTCTACATATCGATATTTTTTCTTCTGGTTTAAATCCCTTGGTATTAATTACATACATACGATCTTTAAGGATAGGGTCTAATTTTGATTCATCATTAAATGAAAAGATAAAAAGAGCTTTTGAAAGGTTTAAATGAATCCCTGGAAAATAATTATCTTGAAACAATGTGTTCTGTGATGGATCTGTTAAGTGTGTTAATAAGTGAACAATTTCATCTCCTTTATGTGTATCACTAATCTTATCTAATTCATCAAAATAGATAATAGGATTCATACATTTTGATTCAATTAGAATATCAACAATTCTTCCCCAATGGGATCCTTCATATGTATATGAATGTCCATCAAAGAATGCTGAATCAGATGCGCCACCGAGAGCAATAAAAGCAAATGGACGATTAATTGCTTTGGAGATACCTTCTTTTACAAGCGTTGTTTTTCCATTACCCATTGGACCTTGAATCGCTAATACATTTCCTTGTGATTGAGGGTTTTTAATCCATTTACCAATCACTTGAAGAATATGCATTTTTGCTTCATAGTGTCCAAAAATAGCAGAGTTTAAACATTTTTGAGTAGAAATAAGGAATTCTTTTTTTTCTGTTTCAGTATTTTCATTACTAATCGGTAAATTAATATATTTTCCAAAAGGTATATTTATTAATCCATTGATCCATTTATCCATTTTACAATATTCTCC
>CEUZ01041391.1_pt1 | contig 12463 bp, 9 predicted proteins | sample 361511 | NCBI WGS metagenome assembly CEUZ01 (sample SAMEA2622822, study PRJEB7988) | marine metagenome | biome: marine biome (ENVO:00000447); feature: surface water layer (ENVO:00002042); material: "saline water (ENVO:00002010), including plankton (ENVO:xxxxxxxx)" | depth 5 m
GTGTCAGATGTTTGGTGGTGATCTGTGATGATAGTATTGATACCTAAGCCACTAGCGAGTTCAATTTCATCAGGAGAAGAGGTTCCACAATCAACTGTGATCATAGTTGATACACCTTGGCCACGTATACTACCAACCGCAAATGAGTTCAATCCGTGTCCTTCGGTCACTCTGTCGGGTATATACGGTATTACATCCAGCCCCAATTGACGTAAAGCAAGGGTCATAATTGCTGTTCCAGTTAGACCATCTGCGTCAAAATCCCCAAAAACAGCTATTTTCTCGTTATCGGATATTGCTTTATGGATCAGTGATATAGCAGTATCCATGTCAGGTAGTAAAAAAGGGTCGTGGCTCAGCCTATGATCCGGATTTAAAAAAAGTTCAATTTGATAGGGGTCAATCAGTCCCCTGTTAAATAGCAGGGATGCTTGTAAATTGGAAAATCCAGTTGAAGTAACGAAATCTGATGGGACTGTGGGTAAAATCCTCCATTCAGGAGTGGGAATTTTGTGTCCAGTGTATTTGTGAAATATTCTTTTGTTTGAAAGACTGGTCAATATGAGTCCTGCTTCAGTCTTCAAAGTTTGTAAAAATTAGGCTTGCGTTATGTCCCCCGAATCCAAATGAATTACTCATAGATCGATTGATACTTCCTCGCCTAGCCAGATGAGGAATATAGTCTAAATCACAGTCTGGATCTGGTTCTTGTAGATTTATTGTTGGAGGGGCGACTCCTTTTTGGATACTAAGGGCGGCCACGGCTCCTTCTAATGCTCCACTGGCTCCTAAAAGGTGTCCTGTCATTGATTTGGTAGAACTAATTGGTATTTTATATGCTTCATCTCCAAAAACTGATTTCATTGCTGCTGTCTCGTTTTTGTCGTTAAGTTGAGTGGATGTACCATGGGCGTTAATATAGTCGATATCCTTTGGTGTAAGTTCAGCATTATTCAATGCTATATTCATTGCTCTAGCACCACCTTCACCTTCTGGAGCTGGTTGAGTTATATGGTGTGCGTCAGCAGTTGCACCATATCCTACAATTTCTGCTATTGGTTTCACCCCACGGGTTCTGGCGCTATGCTCGTTTTCTAAAACAAGTACCGCGCCACCTTCTCCCATTACAAAGCCATCTCTGTGATAATCAAATGGTCTTGATGCCTTTGCAGGTTCTGAATTGTGTTTTGATAGAGCTTTACAGGCATTAAATCCTGCTACGCCTATAGGACAAATTGCCGCTTCAGACCCACCTGCTAAAGCAAAATTAACTACCCCGTTACGTACCATATTGTATGCGGTTCCTATAGCGTCGGCCCCGCTTGAACAAGCAGATACAGTTGCAAAGTTGGGTCCTTTTGTGCCAAGAATCATAGAAACTTGTCCAGATGCCATATCTGGAAGCATCATTGGGACCAAAAAAGGGGATACCCGTGATGGTCCTTTGTGTTCCATTACACCTATTTGCTCAGAGAGGGTAATAATGCCCCCAATACCACTTGCGACTATTACTGCTATTTCTTCAGCATTTTGATTATTAATGCTAAGTTTTGCGTCATCGACTGCTTCCAGGGCAGCTACTACCCCAAACTGTACAAATCGATCCATTCTTCGGGATTCCTTCTTACCAATTCTTTCTATAGGATCAAAGTCTGGAATTTCCGCGGCTATCGTTGTTTCTAGTGTATTTGGATCGAACGACTGTATCGTGTCGATACCAGTTTTACCCTGCAATAAATTTTTCCAAGTAGACTCTTTATCAAGTCCAACTGGGCTAACAATTCCTATTCCTGTAATGACTACTTTATTCATAGTTTTACTACCAAAATGGTTGATTTAATCTAATAGCACAGAAATAAAGATAACATATAGTGTTGTTTACTGTGCCGATAAATCGATTACTTGCTTGAGATATTCAACTAAAGTGCTAAATTATTTTAACCTTTATGTTATCTGCCATTAACTGGACTTGTTGCAGTGTGGGTTGACTAATTATTCCTCCCCGACCTCCGACCTTTATACCTGCTGCAGCGACCCCCCATTGAAGACCTGTCTTTGTATCTAGTCCATTTACAAGGCAGTGTAGAAACGCACCTACAAATGCATCTCCTGCTCCGGTTGTGTCTGATACTCCTTTTGGTGCTATTGAAGAGGCTCTGTAAACTCCTTGTGGAGAAGAAACTAAAGCTCCTTCCTCGCCCATTGTTATGGCTATCGTTGATATACCTTTTTGATGGAAATAATCAATGGCTTCTTCAGGTGAATCGGCTTTAATTATTGACTTGGTTTCATCAGGATGGCTGGCAAAAATTATGTCTACATACTCTATGACTTCATCTAGAGCGCCTTTTGCTTCGTCGGGACTGCACATACTAAGTCTTAGGTTTGTATCGAAAGATATTTTTACGCCGTGTTTCTTAGCAATCTGCATTCCTCTTAAGACTGTTTTACGACAGGTTGGTGAAATTGCCTGTGCAATACCGCTGGAATGAAAAATTCGTGATGACTTAATGTAATCTTCATTCAAATCTTCAGGAATCATTGTGCTGGCAGCACTATTTTTTCTGTAGAAAATAAATTCTCTTTCTCCACCTTCGAGAAGAGAAATGAAGTGTATAGCAGTAAAGCCGTCTACGCGAGTTATTTCAGATACGTCGATATTATTCATTTTACAAGAGGCAATCAGGAATTCTGCAAAAGGATCATCTCCCAGGCGAGTTAAATAGCCTGTACTTGACCCAAGTTTAGAAGCCATGTGAAGCATGTTGATCGTATCTCCTGCGTATGATTTATTGAAACTACTTGCAAGATCCAGTGGTTTATCACTGTAAAGTTCAATCATGCATTCCCCGATAGATATAATTTGTGGCATATTTACTCTCTATTTTAGAAGTTAGTTTAGTCTAATATAAATATTTTTGAAGATTAGTTGGTAGTAAATCCTGGGTCAGTAATTCAGATAAGGTTTGAGACGATATGTTTCATAAATTATAGGTAATGTTGTGAATATGAGAATCGATTTGAATCAATTTTCAATCAGCACGGCCCGTACCGGAGCTCCTTCCGTATTTAAAAGGTTAATAGGCAAGCATATAAGTTGATACCAACCAGTTTTAGTATTTGCTAGATTAAGGTGTTCAAGTAGGATTATATCCGAAGATAGTAGGGATTTATGTATGTCAAAATTCGAGGTTGAGTTTTCATCAAATGACGGTGTGTCAATCCCAAGTAATATGATTCCAGTTTTAACCAGTTTATTTGCAATATATTTGGAGATCACTGGCCAATATCCGCCGCTATGGCCTGTTTTTATTAGCAGTCTCCTGGTGTTTTTTGGAATTGTAATATTTTCTGGGATGTGTCCGGTTGTATTAATGGTTTCAGATAGGTCAAGCAGGTAGCATCTACCAATTAAATTGGCTAGAGGGATTTTGTCTACGGTCAATCCACCATCAATAAAGTGAGAGGGGGCGTCAATATGGGAGGAGGTATGAGCACTTATTTTCAAAAGGGTTAAGTCAAAAGGGTCTCCTCTTTCTATACTGTGTATTTTAGTAAATTTTGAAGGTGGGTCATCCGAGTAACTAGATTTCCCATCGTTGATCGGGCGACTGATATCAATTATCGACATGTTTAATTCCTGATCGTTTCCCAAGCTATTATTTGACGGTTTTTTTCTCATGTCCATATAATAATCCTTTGTAATGATCAGGAGAAATATTTGAGTGATACTAATTTACAAATATCTGTGCCAACAGTTTCCATAGAGACTCATGGCTGCAAATTAAACCAATCTGACTCGTTTGGATTTGTAAGAGAACTAGAGACAGCGGGATTCAAACTGGTTTCACGAGACGAGCCTGCAGATGTATATATTGTCAATACATGTACAGTAACTCATATTGCTGACCGAAAAGGTAGACAGGCTTTAAGATCCGCTAAGCGACTAAATCCCAACGCTACAATTGTGGCTACAGGATGTTATGCCGAACGAGATCCTGAAGCTTTGAAATCTCTTGATGAGGTTGATTTGGTTGTTGGAAATTCAGGTAAATTTGAGCTCGTAAAAAAAATCGTTGAAATACAGGCTGAATGGAATGTTCCATGTTCTACAGGAGATGATTCAGTAATTAATGGATCATCCATTGTTCGATCTAGGCCTATGATAAAAATCCAAGAGGGATGCAATCAAATTTGTGCGTATTGTATTGTCCCGAAGGTTAGAGGTCGTGAGAGAAGTATTGATCCCGGCAAAATTATCTCAGAGATTAAACGGTATTCACTAGATGGATATAAAGAGATAGTTCTTACTGGTACTCAGCTTGGTTCTTATGGATTTGATCTTGAAGACATAGATTTAGTCGGTTTGATCCAGCAGATATTACTAAACACGGATATGCCCAGAATTCGTGTTTCTTCTTTGCAACCACAGGAAATCTCCGATAGACTTCTGGAACTTTGGACGGATTCACGGTTATGTCCACATTTTCATATCCCACTTCAGAGCGCAAGTGATCGTATTTTGAAAATGATGAGGAGACGGTATACAAATGTACAGTATGCTAACTCAATAAATAAAATCAGAAAAAAAATTGATAACGCGTCCATAACAACCGATGTTATTGTTGGATTTCCTCAAGAGACTAATCAAGAATTTGAAGAGACATATAATATGTGCGACCAAGTTGGATTTACTGATGTACATGTGTTTCCTTATTCAGAAAGACCAGGCACTAGTGCTGTTTATTTTGGAAACAAAGTTGATGCCATAGAAAAAACTTCCAGAGTTCGTAGGTTATTGAATCAATGTGAGATTCATTCTTTGGAATACAGGACGAAGTTTCTTGGTACAGTTCGGCCTGTTTTATGGGAGAGACAGACATATGTTTCAGGAGAGTCTAGATGGCAAGGATTGACTGATAATTATTTGAAGGTTATAACTGTTGATTCTGAAGATCTTCGAAATCAAATCACCCTTGCTAATTTAAAAGAACTTGATGATTCTGGAACATATAAGGCATCAAATTTGTAACTAAATTTCTCTCGATGAGAAGTTGATCGTGCCGTTTCTTTGTTCCAGATAACCGGACGGCTTTTCAAGTGCGTGGTTAAATATAACTAGCCAACCTTCTTGGATTGCTAACTCTATTAGCTTTCTTTTTTCTCTTAAGGTATCTTCAGCAGATTGGTCGAAAGCAGATATGCTGAGAGGGTTTAGGTGAAAATGTGTAGGAATTAATCCACCCATATACATTATGCGTTCACTACCCAACTCTATAAACACTATCTGATGGCCTATAGCATGTGCATTGGTTACCTGTGTATAGATACCGGGTGCGATTTCTGTGTCTCCATCTAGTAAAGTTAGAAGTCCAGAATCGTTGAGTGGTACGAAGTCGTCAGGGTATAAAAGTTTCTGATTTCTTTCGTTAGGTTGCTGAGCCTCTTCAAAGCAGGCTCTTTGAACTAGATGCTCGGCTTTTTGGAATACTGGAATAGGCTGTCCACCACGGTCTAATTTTGTACAGCCGCCTACACTTTCAAAATGAAGATGAGTAAGGATTACCTTGTCGATTTCACGAGGAGTTAGACCAAACTTCTTAATTTCTTTTAATAGTTTATTTCCATTTAGTCCATATCTCTCTTTCATATGATCTGATTTTTTTGATCCTGCACCAGTATCAATCAGGATATTTGCCTGAGGTGTCTGTACTAGTAAACAATTTAAACTTAGTCGGATACGGTTCTTGCGATCAGGTTTTATCTGATGTTCCCAGGAAGTTTTTGGAACTTGTCCAAACATGGAGCCACCATCTGGAAGAAATGTACCGTCGCTAATTATATTGACTGAAGTGTTGCCAAAATCCAATTAATTAGATCTCCTTCTGTTTTGACTAGTATTGATTAAATTTATAATTTGTCAAGGCTGGTGTAGATAATATGGGATATCTATGTTCAATATAATTAAAGTTCCTGCAACGCTGAACGCCATGCTTCCAATGTTTGTTCAACCTCTTTTTCTCCATGCGAAGTTGAAACATAGTATTTAGCATTGTTTTTAAATATACCTCTGTCTCTTAACAGGTTAGTAAATCTAATTAGTTTTTCTTTATCCCTGTCCAATGTATCTCTATAATTTTCAATCGCATGATCTGTAAAGACGACATCAAACATTGGTGGTTCTCCGATAATCTGAGCGGGAATTTCAGCCTGAAACAATAGATCCCTAAGACCATCCATCAGTCTAGTTCCAGTTGCGAATAGATGATCATAGATGCCATCGGTACGGAGAACTTCTAGTGTTGCAAGCCCTGCTAATGAAGCAATGGGGTTCCCATTTAGAGTTCCTTCTTGCATTACATAATCAGATCCATGGGAACCTGGGGCAAAATAATCCATTATGTCAGCCTTTCCTGTCACTACAGTTAGAGGGAATCCTCCTGCTACAGCTTTCCCTAAAGTACAAAGGTCGGGAGTAACACCGTAGTATTCCTGAGCCCCTCCATAAGCAAATCTAAACCCAGTTACAATTTCATCAAAAATCAATGGGACATGATATTGCTGAGTAACATCTCTAAGACCCTCAAGAAATCCTGGCTTTGGAGGAATGATTCTTTGTAATGGTTCTATTATGACGCCGGCTAATTCATTGTGATGTCTCTGTATTATTGAAGAAGTCGTTTCTATATCGTTGAATGGTGCAATTAAAACGTTTTCAGTTAATGAATCTGGCATACCAAGGGAATCTGGGCTTGGATTTGGAAATTCGAGGGATTCGGTCGGAGACATGCTCATTAAAGCATAATCGTTCATTCCATGAAATCCACCTTCGAATTTTAGTATTTTGTCTTTTTTGCGATAAGCTCTTACAGCTCGCATTGCAAAGAATGTTGCTTCAGTTCCGGTACTTGCAAACCTGACTTTTTCAGCACATGGGATTGCTCTAACGATTTCTTCAGCGAGTAAAACCATATGCTCATTTAGAGCGAAATATGTAAAGCCTTTGGAGAGCTGTTTTTCTACAGCAGCAATAACTGATGGGTGAGAATGTCCTATTAGCATTGGTCCTGAGCCGAGTGCGTAATCTATATACTCGTTACCACTCATATCCCAAACTCTCGGTCCTTCTCCACGTGCGATTATTGTATCCATTGTGACAGTGTTACCGTTACTGCCACCAGGTAACAAAGAAGAGGCTTTACTTAAGATTGTCTTTTCTTCTTGAGAGCTGTTTCTTTTTGGCAAGTTGTTCTCCAATTTCGTTTGTGATGATGCAGAGTGATTATAGCATGTGAATAGGTTAGTAGAACTGAGCCATTTTCTTGAATATAATGATTAATACTGGTATGAATATTTGCCTTAGGAGCAGACATGGAAATCACAGTTGGAGTTGGTAATATTGTTGAACATAAGTCTAAAGCAATTGTAGTCAATCTATTTGAAGGGGTAACGAATCCTGGTGGCTCTACCGGGTCAGTAGACAAATCGTTGAATGGAGCAATTTCTCTTTTGATCAAAGATAAGGAAATCAAAGGGAAACTCAACGAAATAACACTTGTACATACTTTAGGTAAGATAGACTCTGACAGGGTGGTCGTAGTCGGATTAGGTAAACAGCCCGAATTCGATACAGAATCCATTAGAAAGGTATCAGCAACTGTTGCCAGATATTTGCAACGGATAGGAATTTCTGAATTCTCCAGCATTGTTCATGGGGCCGGAATTGGACAGATTGATGAAAAAGATGCAGCACAGGCAATGGTTGAAGGTACATTACAAGGGCTATATAGGTTTGATAAATACAAGTCGGATAAAGACAAAAAACCAAGTATTAAAAGATTGAATATAGTCGAGTTGGATAAAACAAAGATTCAGAATATCCAGCAGGGTGTTAAAACCGGAACCATAATATCTGATGCGGTCAATTTATGTCGGGATTTGGTTAATGAACCAGCAAATAAAATGACTCCCACACGATTGGCAGAAGTAGCGCTGGAAGTCGCTGTACAAAATGGGATGGATATTCGTGTTTTAGACAAAGCAGAAATGAAAAAGTTAGGTATGGGAGCAATTTTAGGAGTTGCACAGGGAAGTGACGAGGAGCCTAAATTAATTGTAATAAATTATAACGGAGATAATAGTGAGGGATCGCAGAGTATCGGTTTTTTGGGTAAAGGAATTACTTTTGACACAGGCGGTCTTGATCTTAAGAATGCAGCTGGTATGAGGGGCATGAATGGAGACATGGCCGGAGGAGCAGCTGTTTTGGCAGCCGTACAAGCAATAGCTCGTCTTAAACCCAGTTTGAATTTGATGATTGTTATACCAGCAACTGAAAATGGTATTGACGGTAAAGCTCAGCGACCAGGAGACGTAGTAAAAACAATGAGTGGGAAAACCATTGAGATTGACAACACAGATGCTGAAGGAAGGTTGGTCTTGGCAGACGCTTTGTCATATGTACAGTCTCAAGGGGTATCTAGAATAGTTGATGTTGCGACATTGACAGGTGCCATATCAACGTCTTTAGGCAACGTCAGGATGGGAGTTTTTGGAAACGATCAAAATTGGATTGATGCGTTTATTTCATCAAGCGAAAAAGTTGGAGAAAAGGCATGGCAGTTTCCTATGGACGAAGAATATAAAAAACAATATAAAAGCGATATAGCAGATATCAAAAACACTGGTGGCAGGAATGGTGGTTCGATTACAGGTGCACAAATTATTGGTGAATTTGCAGAAGATACTTCATGGGTACATATTGATATTGCTGGTGTGTCTCGCTCTGAGTCTCTTACAGGATATACACCAAAGGGTGCTACAGGAGTTCCAGTCAGGACATTAGTACAGATGGCTATGGCATTATCAAATGATTCTAATTAGGATCGAAGTATACTGAATTTGAGGCTATAAGCTAGGTTGATTGAGGTCTAAGGATGAGTTTAAATTCAGAAAAACCTGACAAATGGATTTTATAACCCAAGTCATACCTTTCGGGAAATAGCTAATCATGTTGGTGTCACTGAGCGTACTACACATAAGATAATCTCAGATCTTGAAGCTGGGGAATATCTGATTCGTAAGAAGAGTGCTAGACAAAATCTTTACAGGGTTGACTTTGGATTACCGCTCCGCCATTATACAAAACAGTTATTGGTTGAGGACTTGCTGGCGGACCTGACTAAGCCCTGTTAACGTAATTAATTCACCAAATCGTTTATTCATTCTGTTGCCTATTGGAATGATAGAAGGGTATGAAATGGCTGGTTATATCGGACGACGAATTTTGTTGGCAATTTTCACTGTATGGGTAATCTCTATGCTTTCTTTTTTCGTTATTGAGTTACCAGAAGGTGATTTGGTATCCAAGGCAATTGATCAAAAAATGTCCGGTGGTATAGATGGAGATGTAGATCCTAAGTTAGCGGAAATGTGGCGCAGTTACTTTGCAATTGACCGTCCCATTCACATTAGATATATCGAATGGTTGAAGCCTTTATTAAGGGGTGACATGGGAATGTCTCTGTGGAACCAGAATAGTGATGAGTTCGCACAGCGTAGAATAAGCGAAGTAATAGGTGAACGTATCCAGCTTACAATAATTTTAGGCGTTTTTACGATACTTATGACGTGGACTTTAGCAATACCCGTGGGGATATATTCAGCGGTCAGGCAGCATTCATTGGGCGATTATCTCTTTACCTTTGCTGGTTATACTGGACTAGCAGTGCCAGATTTTCTTCTTGGCCTGGTTTTAATGTACTTTTTTTATGCCGTATTTGACATGAGTGTCGGAGGGCTTTTCTCCGCTAATTATGTCGATTCTCAGTGGGACTTTGCCAGGATTTCAGACATGCTAAAGCATCTTTGGATTCCAGCAATTGTCCTCGGAACATCTGGTACTGCCGGGCTTATTCGAGTACTAAGAAACAATCTGTTGGATGAGTTGAATAAGCCATATACGGTGACTGCTATAGCTAAAGGGGTGCACCCTTTTAAGGTTATTATGAAATATCCCGTTAGAGTGGCATTTAATCCGCTTATAAGTACAGTCGGATATCTTTTGCCGGCTCTTATCAGTGGTAGCATGATTGTGTCGGTTGTACTAAGCTTACCAACCTTGGGCCCAATCCTCCTTAACGCTATCGAAATTCTGGACACTCGGCTTGCTGGTTTTATAGTATTAATAGTTGGAGTACTAACTGTACTGGGGACACTCATTTCCGATATCCTACTCGCAGTCGTTGATCCACGTATAAAACTAATGAATAAATAGAACCTGTTTCCTGTGACACATCAGATTGATTACTAGGTTGAAGTGTTCCCGTTGTTTACGTTGACCTAAATAAGTCCACGATGCTAGAATCGAACAGCTATATGGTGGGCGTGGCCAAGTTGGTTAAGGCGCCAGGTTGTGGCCCTGGAGATCGAGGGTTCGAATCCCTTCGCTCACCCCATTTGTTTTTTTGTTCCAATATAATTCAAGTTTATTTTCAATCAATGCGCCTGTAGCTCAGCGGATAGAGCATCGGTCTTCGGAACCGAGTGTCGGGGGTTCGAGTCCCTCCAGGCGCGCCACCTCTCCATAGCATTATACAGGCGTTTATAGTAAACAAGTCCGTATTTTATTAGTCTGGTAATACTACTTATTTGCTATTTGTACACCAGTTTGTACACCAGTTTCAGTTTGGATAGGTGTTATTGGTAACTCCTTTATCTGATTAATCCTGATATGTTCTCTGCTCTTGCTAATTAAAGTCGCTTGCTCTATCACTTCCTCTGATACACCCTGCTCTATTAATAGTTCCCGGTCGATCTTCTGGAAATTATTAGTAGCAAGTTTTATTGTTATGCCCAGATCAACTGCCTGTATTTCATCATCTGCATTGAAACCTTGGGCCTTAATTTTTTCATAAAGATCAATCCGTAACTCTTTAATTCTGTCTTCGTTAGCCTTTAGCTCTAGTAGTTCGGTGAACTTTACTATTAAGTCATCATGTATATTTTTAGGTAATTGTTTCAAATCCATTATTTCTTCCCCACAAACTGTGTATTTATCTGTAAAAACCGTAAATCTGTAATTTCTCTAGAAGCCAAGTCCTGTGATTGTGACTCACGTTTATTCCAACTTTTCTCAGGTTTGGAGCAACACCCTTAAGCATGCGGCCCACTTGATTTGATTTTAAATCTCTCCACTTTTTCTGGATTAGGATTGCTATATATCAAGTTTCATTATTTTGCTACGTATTATGTAATTCCCTATATGTATTTATGCTCACCTTGGTATCCTTAATAATGAATTTAATTACTTAAAGTTGTATTTAAGATGATCAAGATGAGCAAGATTAGGGATAGGATATTTCTTTGAGCAACCTGCTATCATTCATAAAGTTAAATCCTTCGGTAGCTCCCAGACCCATCTAGATTTTCCGTCCTGTGCCACATTTACGCGCCGACTTTTGATTTTGAGTTTTGTCTTTGCTCGCCTGAGAGTAGCGTTAGCAATTCCAATTTCTTCGGCTTCTTTAAATATTTCTGTCGCAGGAACAGAATTTCCGTCCTTTAGAATCTCCACCAGAAATTCAACGCTCTCTTCAAGTTGGCTTGTCGTCTCTATATTCTGAGATGCTAAAAGTATATCCTGTGCGGTCAGGGAGACTGGCTCTTTTGACCATTGGAAACCATCCACCTGACTAATGGAGAAAGCGAGTGGATGGGCCTGGGATGAAAGATTCGATTTAACGGCAGAAAATATCCGTAGGTCTTCATTTTCGGGATGCCGAGCTACCAAATAAACACTACGTGCCACAGCTACAAAGTCACCACTCCCTGACACCCTGTACATTGCGTTAAATTCACGGGAGTTTTTATTCTGGTGCATTACGGTAAGGAGTGCGGTGTTTGTTCGCTCACACATTTCTGTTACAGGTGTCATCATCTGCCTGACATCAGTACCCTTAAATGAATTTCTGTCACCAACAACAGCAGTTATTGGATCTATGATAAGTAATCGAATATCGTTTGCTACCAGAGCTTTTTCTATGTCTGGTAGATCTTTACCGAGTACTAAACTGTCCTTCTTAGGACCAGAGGCGACTTCCATAGAGAGGTGAATTATTCGATCAAGGTTAGCAGCTAAAGAAGTAAGACGAGGTGCAACGGTGTCTTCCAGTCCGTCTTCAGCCGTTACAAGCATGATGTTTCCGACATCGCAACCAGCACCGTCAGGCCAGCGCCTACCTGTAGAGACATGACTGGCGATACCTAGCACAAGGTACGATTTTCCTGCGTTAGGATCACCGGTGATCATTGTGTTTTTACCAAGAGGTATCCTTTTTTCCCAAACCCATTGCACATCCTTGGATTTAACTTCCGACAGCTTAGTAATTTGAAGGGTTGATCCGTCGGATCGACTGCCGTTTAGATTCTTTGGTGGGATAGCCTTGATAGGAACTGCGTCATT
>CEUZ01246031.1_pt1 | contig 12462 bp, 11 predicted proteins | sample 361511 | NCBI WGS metagenome assembly CEUZ01 (sample SAMEA2622822, study PRJEB7988) | marine metagenome | biome: marine biome (ENVO:00000447); feature: surface water layer (ENVO:00002042); material: "saline water (ENVO:00002010), including plankton (ENVO:xxxxxxxx)" | depth 5 m
TGGATAGAAATTATTCTTCCAAACCTATCTACAGTGACGTTAGGATTAGTGTACTGACCCGGCCCACCTTGCCCAAATGAAACATTATCCAACTCTAGTGTCCGGCTCGAACTTAAAGCCCCACCGCCAGTTAGACCTTCGCCTGTGTCCACTCTTGTTGTTGTCGGAACTTTTGAAGGGTCAATGGTTGTTGCTGTGCCGGATGTAGACCCATCTTTTGCAATTATTGACCTGCCCGTAGGATCAAACCCTAAATATTTATTTGATCTGTCGGTAGCGGTTGCTGTGATTTCAACTTGATCGCCGTCAAAGTCTGTATCCAGAAATCCTATTTTTTGATCTATTTGTCTCTGTAAATCTTGGTGGGTTGCAACTATTTGATCTAACTGCTTATTTAATTCCCGAATATTAAAACCGCCAGACGGAGGAAAATCTGTTGTCCGTTCTTGCGTAACATTTCTGACTAACGTAATTGTTGTGTTTGTAACTCCGGCATTTAAGGTTACAGTACCATCAGAAAAACCGCCGTCTGTTGCCTCCGTGCCTGTAATTGTGTAATCGGCTGTTTCACTTCTTCGCAAATTACCATCAAAAACCGTAATGTCTTTAGTTTGGAAAAATGGAAACGGTATAGAAAAAGTTGTTTGAGAAGCAGAACCAACCGTATACTGGGTACGAGTGGCAACTTCTGTAATGTTTAAATCAGCCATGCAAACCTCCGCGATCAGAAGATGATATGATTGTTTTTGTTAAGGTACGCACAATTATTCAGTCCCGTCTTCAAGAGAGCTGAATAACCAATCCAAATGCGCTATCCTGTTATAAGGCATTAAATCCCTTGCTTTAGAGGGGTCTATATTGCCTGTCAATACATCGCCAGCAAAACTAGCTGCAGTTGATGCCGACTTAAAGGATGGCCCAAGCATATACTGCATTGAGGAAAATTCCCCATGATTCTCACTGGCTCCCAACATTGCCTGTATGGATAAACTTCCCCCTGTAGCGTTGCTTGCCAGATTATCCGCATCCATAAACCAGCCTGTCCAGCCAGCGCGACCAACAGCCCCAATTAATAATTCGTTCCAATCCTTATCGGGAGAGCCAAGTTGTGCGCTTCTTATTTGCTCAACAGCCAACCCTACCCCGGTCATCAAAGCTATCTGCGTCAGCACATTTCTGTCGGCATCCTGTAGTGCTGGCACAAGAACACGCTGATGAGATGACATAGCAAAGGACTTAAACTGTGTAAGCAAAGATATGTACTCGTTGCTCATAAATAATGGGCGCTCACCCAAACCGGGAGTAACAACAACAGTATTTATTTCCTTGCTGAGAGCATTGTCAAAAGCATCCTTGGCGACTAAATTTTCCCAATTACGGCTATTAGCAATAATATTTGCGTCAGTTACATCCCAGTGGTCTTTCATTTTGTAAATAGATTCTGCTTCTGCTTCCCCAATACCAGACTTAGCAAGCCGTTCACGCTGTTTAGCAGTGGCTTTGCCAAGGGCAACAGCCGTTACATCATCTAGTATTTTAGTGCCGACGATAATTCCACTGCTCGTTTTGACGAAATCATTCCATAATGACATACCGTTTATCATAAAGTTAAACGACGCCAAACTGCCAATAGCCGACTCAAATCTATTGTGCAAACCAAAACTATCCCCTACATCAGCTATCTGAGCTGCACGGCTACTTAGCCAGAACTCATAGCTTTCTCCTATAGAACGGTTTTGAGCTAAACCCTTTTTCCACACTTCATTTTTTGTAAGCGCCTCAAATAAACTGCCGAAAGAATTACGCAAACCATTTGCCGTAACAACTCTTGCAATATCAGGAGCTGCAGCCATTGCCCCCGTAAGCATTGTCATAGCTGAAAAGTTTTTCGCAATTCGTATAGCTTTAGATACACCGCTAGACGGGTCTGACGGCATCATATAAGTACCCCGAAGCAAATCACGCATAGCCCGTAAATCTTCTAATGTATCAGCCTTCTGTTTGTTTAGCTGTTTTAACTGCGCTTCTGTTTTTGCCGCTTTAATTTTTTCATCGAAATTTGCGATAACTTTAGCGATTGGGCCAAGATCGCCTGTATGTACATTCGGAAGCTCTAAATCAACGGAACCAAACTTTTTGTACAGTTCAATATCAGGAGCAACGCCTCGCATATATGTAGTCATTATTGTTAATATGTCATTTTCAAGAAAGTCTTCAAAATCTACATCATTGATAAAATCAAGTTCACGTTTATGAAAAGCGCCAGCTACGCCTGTCAGCGACCCATCTGCACTTTGAACAAAGGGATTGTAGTCTCGCAGTGATCTGGCAATTTGAACTGCCTTTTCCCTTTTCAGCCCCCCGACCTTCATTATTCGTTCTACAAACTGATCAAAGTTTTTTTCTATTTTATCCTTTCGCCACATACGGGGAATATACCCCTCTGCTGTAGCTCGCAGGGCATCGTTTGTCTGCTTAATTTCTTTCGTTAGTTGTGCAATTCTAGCAGCGGTCTTTTTAGAGGCCGTCTTTTTTTGAAGCCGTGCAAGCTCGCGCAGTCTTTTATCATTGATGATACCGCTTTCAATAATCTCATCCGTATATTTTTTTATCGTTGCGTTTACTTGAGCCGCAGCATCATCAATCTCAGGGATACCGCTTTTTTGCTTGCTACGCTGTACTTGAGAAATACGCTGTCTAAATTCCAAAATTGTAGGTATTTTGTTTTGACTTAATCCCAATACACCGCCTACTCTCCGCAACGGATTTACATTCATGCGCTTGAGCATATTGTTGTAGCCATTGTAAATACCTCTGTGCAACTCACCAATATCCGCACGGTATCTTGTTTTAATGGTTGTCTCCAATGCCTGCTCTGTTGGCTGAAACCCAAATTGCGCTGTATTTTTCCGCAGTTTTGGAACCACCTCAAACACACTTAACAAAAGTGATTTGGCATCCGAGTCTATGCCAGTAAGTATGCGAGATATTGGCGACACCATATCCCCTAAAGCCCATGTTTTCTCTACACTGTTTTGTATTAACTCTTCAGCAATGCTCTCAGGCTTTGGTGGACTTGCTTCATTCGCCATTGAGCCAACCGATGCTTTTCCCTTTGGCCCTGCTTCAGACGCCTTTCCTTCTTTAATTATCTTTTCGGACATAAGGTGTTGCCCGGCAGCGTCTTCAGCGGTTACTTCCTCTCCATTGCGTTTTTTAACTTTGTGAAATTTACTGAAAATACCGCTTAAAACATACTGCGTACCAGCAATAGCAAGTGTTTCGAATATTGCTCCGCTTACATCTCCTGTTTCATCTGATTGGGGAAACGTGCGTGTCGCTGCTAAGCCCCCAGCTTTTCCTGCTTGGATAACCGCACTGACGCCAGCTTTTGTACCCAAAGCAACCCACGCTTCCGGCACTGCTGCGTAACCAATAATTTGACCAGCTAACGATGCTTCCGGCGCTCTTGCCATGCGCATACGTTTCTGTTCGGCATTTATTAAATGCTGTGTGCGTATTTCAAACTGTTCTTCATTAACAACTCTTGGTGCGTTCCAACTGCCCTCGTAGTATTGCCGTAAAGAAGATATACCCATTGCTTCCAGCCTTGCATCTAAATCAAATTCTGGATCAGCTTCCGGGTTAATGCCGTTTTCATAATTGTAGGCAAGCTCATGAATATTTACGCCTGTGCGATTAAACGCATCAGCAAGTCCTTCTAATGTTGTTTCGTTTGGCATATACACACTTTTAATGCCCTCCCAAGTAGCACTCCACGCTTCACTTTTAGATATTCTGTACGAATTATCCCATGATGGCGCTTCAATAATTGCTGTTTCCAGCGATGTATTTCCAAAACTAGGAACAGGAGGAAGTATCCCTGACAAATCATCAAGTTCCTCCTGACTACGCACTCTTTGAGAGCCGGGGGTTACGATTACAGGAGTGTGCCGTCTTGCAAGACTGCGCAACTCAGGCCGTGTATCAATCTCTCCGTCAAGTTCTGACGCCATCATGCTTTCCTTTTAGGCTGCTTTTTTCTGTTTGCTTTTTTGCTTATAACAGAGAGGTTGCTTGGGCGGTTGTCTCTTGGATTGCCGTTTTTGTGATGAACTTCTTTGCCACGCCCCGGCTTTTTAAGACGGTTTGCTTTATTCCTAGCTGCACGGTCTAGTTTGCCCTTTTTGGTTCCGTGTGTAGCTTTGTATTCTTTTTTATAGTTTCTTGGCTTGCTCATTGCGTATCCATTGCCGGGTCTACAGAGTCATCAGGATTGTTTGTTAAACCAAAACCCTGTTTAATAGGACGGTTTTTAGCTATAGCATCCAATCGTTTGCCAGCGCTTTTTCCTGCCAGACCACCGCCTCCAATATCAAGCCACCCCGTACCTATAGCTTCGCTTCCGAATCCATGACCTTTTTCCATTATCGCTCTGGAAGCGCTAGTCTGCCTTACGTCAAATGAGTCGGAAAAATTAATACGAGGGCCACGACCGGGAATAAATAACTTTTGTGTATTGTTATGTTGGTCAATTATAACCATTTCGTAGGTTGTTTGCATTTGCCCGTCAGGGCCACGAAACTGTTGCCCGTTCATTAACTTTAATCTGCCTGCTTTATACAGTAGCCCTAAATCAATTTCCCCTTGTCCATCTACTGCGTTATCCCTGCCTCGACGGTATTGCGATTTGTAACGAAACCACTGATCGGACATCGTTTTCCCTGTTGCCGCTTCATCCATTTTTCTTAATATCTGGTCTGCCTTTTCAATCATTGATATTGCAATTTGCTTTCCAGAAACTTGATTTCCTCTTGGGTCTTTTAACACCTGCTCCGGGGGAAGATTATGAACATACATACTGTTTTGGTCTTTTTGATACATATTACTGCTAAAACCCAAACTGCCGTTTACGGAGCCTAGTTTATTTAAAACAGTTCTAATTGCCCCTTCATTGGTAATTTGACCCTTATCAAATTTAAGAAACTCTTTAGACAGCTCTCTCTGAACTTTTCTCCGCGCCGATTCTGACATTGTAATCATCTGGCTGTCTAATCCTGCTGTTAATGCGTTCCAAAAACCAAGTTTTCCCATCCCCTTTGTGATTAGATGAAGTTTATCGTTCATTACTGCAAAAAAATCATACGAGCCTGTTCTTGAGTGACCCACCCAACTGTTGAACAGTCCAGCACCAAAAGAAGCAATGATTCCGTCTGCCCCCATTTCGTGCATAACTTTTTGAACAAGATTAACGCCGTCTTCATCCACCGTAGTTACAAGCTTCTGTGCCTCAGATATTGCTTCATTAGCATCACCTTTAAACAGTGGATTAAAAATTGTCTGTTTAATATCATTTATTTCTTGAACACTCATTGACGGGTCTATAATCTCAAACAATGCATTAACTTGCATATTCTGCGGTAAAACAATCTCCGCACCTATATTTGCGCTATCCAGATTGTATATCTCAATATCCTGCTTTAGTTTTGCTAATGACTTTAAAGTTGCTGCATCTTTTCTAATATCAAACAAGCCCTCTATTGCTTTTGGCAGTTTTTTATAACGTGACCATTCAGAAACATTTTCCTTAAAAAAAGCCTCTGTTTTTATCGGGTCTTTAAATACATCTTCTTCTATAGCTGCATTTACTTTGCGAGCCGTGTAGTTTTCCCACCACAATATGTCTTTATTCTCAGGCTGTTTTTTGCCAGAAGTTACGTTATCATGTTCAATTTTACCGTTTTTGTAACCAAGAATACGTTCTTCTATTTTTTTTAGTTGGGATTTGGACAGCGCTGTGCCGTGAGAAAAGTGAGTAGGAGCTACAGCTATCTCCCCATTTGTTGCTGCGGCTTCAAGTTCGGACATTTGCTTTACCTGATTCCTTATTTCCTCCGCATCTATAGCGCCTTTTTTGGCTGCTGTTTCAAGTGTGTAAAACCGTCCCAGTTCTCTAGTCCTCAGACTGTTAAAAATTCTTCGGTCTGCTCCTTTCCACGATTGTTGATGTGTGTCAAAAAACTCATTAATATCTTCAAAGGAAAGCCATCCTCTCCTTTTTTCTATAATTAAAGATTCAAGACCCTGCTGTTTGTCGCTGGTAGCCTCAATTTGCATTTCATCACTATGTTTCTCTGCCAGCTTTTCATACAATGCCGGGTGCAAAAATGCCTCTGCCTCCGCTAATCGCTGTTTTTGTTCGTTAAACGATAATTTTTCAAAATCCAAAACATATTTCGCGTGGCTTTTTTTAATTTTTGCGTCTAAATCTGTTTGCTCCAAAACGCCCCTGACGATTCCCTCAAAATTTCTTTTGGAAGTAAACTGATTAGCAAACTGCTCTGCTCTTTTAGTCAGGAGTTTTTCAGCCTCGGCTCGCCCCATTGTTGCCGCAACTCTCGCGTATTGCCGTGCCGTTATTTCCGTTGCAAAATCTATTCTTTGTGCAGAAAATTGTTTATTTATTACCTCTTGCGGTATTGTTCCCTGAGAAGCAATTCTTAACCTTTCCTGCAACGCAGTCAGTTTTGCATAATGTTCGTTTTGAAACTGCTCACTGTCAAAATTTTCGCCTACATTGTCTATCGCTCTGCGTCTGAGTTCTTCTACCTCCATTTGAATTGCTTGAACATTTTGATCAATATTGTACGCAACCTCTAAATCTACAGTTTTATTTACTATTGGGCTTATAATGCCCGGCAACTGTGCTTTTAACTCAGCCTGCACAGAAGGGTTTACACCTTTAAGCATTTTTCTTGTGTATTTGCCCAATTCATCAGCCATTGCAGCTGAGTCAGGAACGCCTTCCTGAGATACCTGTATTTCTTTTGCCCTGTCGTAAACTGACGCAACACTTTCCGCTACGGTTATGCGATCTTCTTCGGCATACAGTTCTTTCAGTTCCTGTGCAGCATCACGCTGTACTGTACGAGCAAAATCCCCGATAGGGTTTGTTGGACGCACGTATGGCATATTGCTTATGGAAAGACTTCGTGTTTCTCTCGTTAATGCCATTATTTCCTCACCTTTTACTTGCCTTTAGCAATGTTTTGCCTCCGGCAAATGCTGTTTGCAGTGCGCTGGCTTTATACGCTGCAGAATCCGCTTTACCTTGCAACTGTATACCCCTAACCGCACTTCCACCTGACACTCTGGTTGCCAATATATTATCTGCATCCCGTCGAAGGTTTTCTGTTTGCAGTGCAAATGCGGATCTGCCTGTCGAATCACCGCCATACGCTGCTCGCAACGCTCTATTACGCGCTTTTCGCTCTGCCGACTCTCTGCGCAGTTGCGCTAACTGTCGCTGTGTCTCTAGTTCTCTTTGTTTAGCGGCTTCGGCTGCTCTTTTCTTTGCAAGGTTTGCCTGTTTAATATCAGAAACAACCCCAACAGCCGTACTCGCCGCAGTCAAAGCCAGTAATATAGTCTCTGTTCCAGCCATTAGTACGCTATCTCCGCTTGCATTGATAAAATTGTTGCTTTCATAGGCTCATTAAGGGCCAATGTAATCGTTGGTTCTCTGCTATAGCCAAGAAAATTAAACTCATATGGGCCATTTTTTGCTATAGGCTGGCCCGGTAAATTATCCGTTACATTACGCGTAAGGATAACATCATCCTGTACGGTTAAAGACAATGTATCGTATGTTTCCACTATTAAGCGACTTAAACGGCGCTTTCTTCCACTTAGCGTTCCCGATCTGGTGGGGGCATCAAATGGCATTGGTTGTAAATAGGATAGAAAAGGAAGGCCAATTTCAACCTGCACTTGCGGTTCTATTGTGTCCTGTAAATTAATATTACCTAGCTCATCTACCATATATTGCCCTAGGAACGCGTTCCTTGACCGTACAGCGACCTTCTGGCCTGCATAGGTCAATAGCCCCGAAAAATTTCTAGTGGCTGTAGTAGAGCTTACAGTGGTCGCAAGATCAAAATAGCGAGTTGTGTTAAATTTCTCTATAAAATGCCTGTACGTTCCACCAATACGCCGTTCTGCAATTACGAATATATCATCATTGACAACACACACGCTTTTAAACTTATCGTTTGTTTGCTCCGAGGTATATAAATTTAACTGGCTCATAAAATGCTCTGTAGAACTAAATCTTGTATCGGAGTTTGCATAATTAACTGTGTTGGAGGTTTTTCCTGCGTCATTAGTGCCGGGAAACCACAAAGCCCAACCACGCGATTCTTGTTCTCGTATGCTGTGCATTACCGCAAGCGACCCGTTTCCCATTACAAAAAATGCGTATTGTTCTGGATAATTCGAGCTTACAAGCACTGCGCTATCAATAGGGTTTTCTATAAGATGACCAGCCAATATACTTACGCTAGGGCTTTCATAAGCCTGACTTAAATCTTTGAAGTGATATTCACGCACATTTTTACCGCGCCCACGCTGAACAAACAATATTGCACCATCAAATACGTGCGGTTTAACACGCTTGCACCCATAAAATGTTTGCGGTTTAACATTCATGTTTGTTGGCGTAAGAGCTTCACCATCATCAACTGATGTGTACATCTCTGCACCATCTGTAAATATTGTTAAATCTCTGCCCGGAATCAAATACTCTATTTTACGGACTTCCGATGTCGCTGCATTAAAATCTATTGCGTCATCATCTAACGCTTCTCCAACATCAAAATTAAAAAACTGCTCGGTTTTGCTTGCCAACAATGCTGAAGGCCGGGTTCTAGGGCCATTAAACCATAATCGGCCCTCTCTAAAACAAGCAGTAGACGGGTATCCTCTATATCGACTAAATAAAGGCTCTCCCCAATCCAATGTGTTTGTTGATGCGTTATATAATGTGGTGCCTGTGGTTCCAAAATCTTTTTTAATTGTAACTGTTGCATCCTGCAATATGCTACTCGGATGCAATGCCGTTACTTCCACTTCTTTTAAAACATTATCAGATGGGTCTAATATCGAAATACGCAAGCCGATATGACCCGGGTTCCAAAAATCTGTAACGCCTGTAGCACCATTGTCACGATAGACACCAATAGTAATGCTGTCACCAGCGTTATAAGTAGGGTTAGCTGCAGGATTATTTGCCCGTAAATGTACATCTGTTGAAGTAAATTTATGATATGGCTGAAAAATATACTCATCCTTGTCATCCACATCAAATTCAAAATCCTGTAAAGTAAAAGTATTAAATGTTACACGCTTTAAAACAGCAGGACGTTTAGATTCATGCACAAGAATCATTGTGTCGCTAAACTGTGTAAAATCCATTTCTTTTATTTGATCAATATTATATGAGGTATTAATAGTCTGCACATTGGCCCACTCGCCTGTGCTGTTTTCAAATATGCGTATCTCTTGCCGGACAAAAGCTAAAAGATAGCTTTGGCTTTCTGAAAAAATGAACGGTATAAGCCGACCGTCTTCGGGAATTTCTAAAATCTTATCTGTGCCGGGCCGTGTTTGCACACCACCTTGCGCTAACTGTCTAAAGTTACGCATACGCAAAGCGCCCTGCAGATATTGCTTTACATCAGTGCGTCCACGCATACGAGGGTCAAGCTCTCCGCTACTAAATGTAGCTATGGTTGATTGCGCTCTCGCCATTATAACAACCCTTCGTTACCTGACCTTTGCCCTCGCCTTGCGCTCATCATCTGTTGCGTATTAAGCACTCTTGGAGTTGACTGACCGCCGTCCTGCGCTCTTGCTTTTCGGCGGTACGCATCTCCTGCAGCCAAAAGCATTTTTGACTTTTCCTCATTTTCCGTAAGAGATAAAGCAAACATACCAGCTAATCCGAATATGACTGCCATCCGAAAATGCGGAGGCCAATTTACTACTGGAGGCTCAGTAGTGCGATCAACAGAAATAACGCTATTACTGTCAGCATCAATAAGAAGTTTGTCACCTTCCATCTCCCATTCGCCTAAAATCGAACGACCTCGTTCCAATACGTTCCACACCCGGATTGTATTACTGGGTATTTGAAAAACGCCTAGACCTGTTGGATGTGTAACGCTTGAGACAAAACTTGTTACTGCTGTATTGCTGGCAAACCGCCATCTGGTTTCAAATAGTTCTGCCTCTATTAAATCTTCTAGCACAGTATTTGCGACAAGTGCTTGCGTAGTTTGGTCATCCAGCGAAGTAATAGGGTTATCCCCAACCAGAATAAGAGCAGAATTAACTAAATCTATTTTTGTTTTACTCACTGATCACCTACCTATTTAAAAAAAAGGGTGAGCCGAACGATGAAAGAGCCGAAAACCGTCCATGCTCACCCCATACCCCGAAGGGATTCTTACCTGCTGTCAGTTGCAGTTATCAACTGATCCATGTCACCAGTATCAACAGTAGTGCCATCATTTGAAACGACTTGCATAAAGCCGATTCCATCTGATGCTTTTGCTAAAATAACGTCACCGGGGTTTAAAAACCCAGCTGCGTCATTAAAGTAATCTACTGCGTCAACGGCATTTTTAGCATCTGCGGTTGCATAAATGTACAAAGTAAAATTTACATCCGTGACACCTGACTTGCCAGCAGTCTGACCGATTCGGGACAGTGTATCAAAAGAAAACGCCATGATTACCTCCCTATTCTGTATATTTGACTTCTTCGATACCGTCATTATCAATAATGACAGACCCAAGAGCCAGTGAACCAACAAACAAGAACGCAGCATATTCGTTCTCATAAGATGGCGTAATTTGTGGTTCGGCGTTCATGCCAAGGCCAACTGCAGAACGGTGATATGCAAAACTTTTGCGTACACTGCTTCCGTCTACATCAAGACCTGAGAATGACCAGTATAAGAAACCAAACCAGCGTTTTGCTGTAATGCCTGTAGGCCAAGGTAACTGATCAGGGCCGATATAATCAGCATCAGAAAATTGATCAATGCCAATAAGATCATTCCAACCAGCAGGGCTAACGGGCCAGAATCTTGCACCATCGTCGGGAACATCTCTGTCACCCATACGTGTATGCACATTCTGCACTTTAGCAAGTGTTAAACCGCCAGCAGATGTTTCGGAGTCGTTAGTTGCTGCGTCCATAGCAGTAACCAGAACTTCGTCTACTTTACGGCCTAACGCACCAGCGATTGCCTGTACTGTTACTTGTCGCTCATCAATGTTGGTTTTCAACATATCGAGTTTATCAACAAGTTCGCCAGCATAGTAGTCTGCCATTGTGACTTGAACTTTTGAGTGTCCAAGGTTCATCAATGGAACTTTACCATGCCTAGCTTTTTGCCCAGCAACGCCTTTTCCGATTTTTGGAAAAGTATCGTCTTGAGCAGTCACCTTTTTCTCACGAACTGTATTTCTGAGCTTAGAACCCATGCGTTGGAACGCAACGTGTACTTCGCTCTCAAATTGCGAGATAAAGGTGGTATCAATGGTAGGAGCTGCCATTTGACTATCCAATCCTTTATAAAGTTAATAACAAAATACGGTTGTTCCTAGCAGATGGGCTACTCTGGTTATTCCTTACGGGCCAGTACCACCATACTTTTGGGCCGATGCTATACCTGTATCTAAAGGATTTTTAATATTCTACGCACAAAAGCTATTTGTCGCGGTCATTCCATAACTGAAACAGCGTTTTTATTTTTTCTTCGATTACGTCAAGCCTGTTAAAAGCTTTGGCAAACAGCACAACACAAGACAGCACCGCTACCAGCAAAGGCCAATAGGTCGAAAAAAGCGTGTGAAACGATACGTCCTCCATTATGCCCCCGGTTTAATTATCTCTTCCCCGTGTTCTCCCCCATCAGGCATACAGCTGTGACCTGACGGCAAATGAACAACTGCTGACCATTTAAGTGATTTTTTATTAAGCCAAATTTCTGTTATATGCCCTTTTGCCGATAGCCCACGCCAAATACGCTCTTCTCCTAGTTTTGTTAATTGATCTAATACTTGATTTGTCGGCAAACACGGCAAATAGCTGTTTTGGGCATTAGCCGGAACGCGGAACCACATAAACAGCAAAAATGCCGCAAATATTAACACCGCTATTTCTGCCCATCTCATCTACTTAACCATTCTTTTATTATGTTTTTTAGGCTTCTTTTTTGATGTAGGGCCGGGATACGGCTTGAGCTTACCTCCCTTTTTTGAATAAGGCATATTAGTATTCCTCCCCCATCAGCCATTTTGTAAGCGTTCAAAACCTTTTGTTACGCGATCTATTAAACCTTGATCACGCACTCCGGCAGCGCCCCAGTATTTCGGATCATTCATTAACGCCTGCAATTCTTCCAGTGATTCTGCGACGGGAGCCGACTGTCCTCCGTCAACACTGTTTGACGATACCTGCGAGAGCGCCATCATTTCTTCTATCGCCACAATTCCTTCTGCCGTTGTAGCAAGTGAATTAAGAGCGTTTTTAGTATCCTCAGACAGCTTCGCATCAGCCCAAGCATTTATTGCGTTAATGCGTGTTTGCCCATCTTCTCCTAATTTCGCTAAT
>CEUZ01015065.1_pt1 | contig 12461 bp, 13 predicted proteins | sample 361511 | NCBI WGS metagenome assembly CEUZ01 (sample SAMEA2622822, study PRJEB7988) | marine metagenome | biome: marine biome (ENVO:00000447); feature: surface water layer (ENVO:00002042); material: "saline water (ENVO:00002010), including plankton (ENVO:xxxxxxxx)" | depth 5 m
AATAGAAAATAATACAATTGAGGATTTTATTATTTTAAGAAATGATGGAACGCCAACATATAATTTGTCTGCCTCTGTAGATGATCATAATATGAATATGACACACATAATTAGAGGAGATGATCATAAAATAAATACATTTAAACAAATTCAGATTTATGAAGCTTTGGGATGGGATATTCCATTTTTTGCTCATATACCTCTAATTCATACAATTAATGGAAAAAAACTCTCAAAAAGAGATAATGCCTCAACATTAGAAGATTACTCAAAAATTGGTATTTTGCCTGAAGCATTAAGAAATTACTTACTAAGATTAGGATGGTCTTATAAAGATAAGGAAATATTTAACTTAGATGAAAGCATAGAGCTTTTTAACCTAGAAGGCATAGGTAAATCACCATCAAAACTTGATATGAGTAGAATTCTATCAATGAACGAATATTACATAAAAAATATTGATGAAATTATCTTATATCAAAAATTAAAAGATTATTGTGAGACTTATAAGCACAAAATTAATAATTCAAAAGAAAATACAATAAAGAGTTCATTAGGTTTTTTAAAAAATAAAGCAAAAACTCTCGAAGATATATTTAATAATTCAAAATATATATTAAACGATAAAGTTATTTTTAATGAAGATGATAAAAAATTAATAAATGATGAAGCTAAAAAAATAGTCAATTTATTTAAGCAAAGTATTTTAGAACTAAAAACATTTGACAGAGAAAGTTTAGAACAAATTGTAAAAAATTTAATAAAGTCAAATAATACAAATTTTAAAGGTATTGGTCAGCCATTACGTATAATGTTAACTGGTTCTAAATTTGGACCAGGAATTTATGATATATTATTATCTTTAGGAAAAGATGAGGTAATAAAAAGGCTAAGAAATATAGGATAAGATAATTTTTGAAGCTTCCTCAGATGACGAGGTAGGAGAAGTTAAATTTTTAATTGTACTTTTTATTTCTTTTTTTTGTTTAGCAATTAAATTTGGTTTTTTTAAAAGATAATAAACACTTTTTAATATTTCTTCAGAGTTGCACTCTGATTGGATCAACTCGGGAATAATTTCTTTATTATTGATAATATTTATCATATTAACAAATTTTATATTTAATAGAAATTTTGCTAGATAGAAATTTATATAATTCATTTTATATATTATTATCGATGGAATGTTTAATTTACAAACCTCCAATGAAACTGTTCCTGATTTAACAACTGCAAAAATAGATTTTTTTAATACAGCATTTTTTATTTTATCATCATTTATAATCTCTAAATTTTGTATTTTTTCCTTTGTTATAAAATCTATTAATATCTCTTTATTTTTATTTGTTGCATGAAATATAAAGTTATATCTACTATCCTTCTCATTCATTTTTTTTACAAAATTTATTAAAATTGGTAAATGATGCTTTAACTCAGAGTCTCTACTACCTGGGAATATTGATATAATATTTTTTTTATCCAATAATCCATCAATTTTTATATTATCATCTTTATGTTTATCTAACAAAGGATGACCAACAAATGTGTTATTTAATTTTTCCTTATCAAAATAATTTTTTTCAAACTTAAAAAGTAACAATATGTGGTCTAAAAATTTTTTCATTTTTTTTACTCTACCTTCTCTCCATGCCCAAACTTTTGGAGCAATAAAATGAATTGTTTTAATTTTTGAATTTTTAGATTTTACTAATTTTGAAACCCTTAAAGTAAAATCTGGACTATCAATACTAAAAAGAATATCAGGATCAAATTTAAGTATTTCTTTTACTGTTTCATTTATTTTTCGTTTTATCTTTAAAAAATTCAAAATTACATCTGTAAAAGCAATATAGGTTATATCTTTTTGATCATAAATTGTCTTTATTCCAAGTTTTTCTAAGTATGTTCCTCCGACACTTAAATATTCTAAATCTGATCTTTTTTTTTTAATTTCAGAAATCACCTCTGAAGCCAGTTTATCACCCGATGGCTCACCTGTAAGAATAAATATTTTTTTCATAGTGCAACAAGAAAAATGTTTTTATTATTAGCGTATTTTATAGATTCTTCTTTATTTAATATTATATTTTGATTAGCTTTAACCACTATCCCTTTGATTCCAACCTTATTGCAATCTTTAAAAGTATCTATTCCTATTGTAGGCAGATCTACTCTTAAATCTTGTTTAGATTTAGGTAGTTTTATTAAAACACCTTTTTTCTTTTTAGATCTAGGGATAGACTTTATCATTCCTTTCGTACCATTTCTTTTTTCCAAAGAAATAACTTTTTTATCTCTTACGATTAAAGCTTGAGTATGATTGTAAGAATTAATTTTTTTTAGAACTTGAATGCCTTTTATAATTTCCTCTTTTTCATGACTTGATGGTGTTGTTTTCGTATAAATCCCTTTTTTTAATGTAATTTCTGGATTGAAAGTATTTAGTTTAATAACTTTTATATTATTTTCATCCAAAATTTTAATTAAAACTTTCAATATAGCTGCATCACCTAATTTTGCAGCTTTTACCACTCTTGGTATATAAAACATACCTTTAAAATCTAATTTTAATTTTGAAATTTTTGGTTTTATTATGTTGCCAGCAAAAATTACTTTTTTGCATTTTTTTGATTTAATAAGTTTTAAAATTTCACCAAATTTACCTATATTAATAAAAAAACTTTTTTTATTTTTTTTAAATTTATTATTTTTTGTTAGATCAATAATAAAATATTTAATATTTTTTTTTTCTAACTTTTTTAATATTTCAATCGGAAGATCGTTTTCACCTAAAAATAATCCTATCATTTTATATTTGTGGTAGAGAAATTGGTCTTTTTTTATCAGAATTTATAAAATCAAGTATTTTTTTTACAAATTGATTATCTTTTAGTTGAGGATCAAGGTTTTCTATATTTTTTCTAAAATTCACTGTTTTAAATATTATTTTATATGCCATTTGTATTTTTTTTATATTTTCATTTGAAACTTTTGCTCTTCTTAATCCAATAAGATTTAATCCTGTCAAACTATTTCTGTTGCCCATTGAAAGACCATACGGGATAACATCACTTAAAACACCGGTCATACCGCCTATCATTGCGGACTCGCCTATTCGTGAAAATTGATGAATTGCGCAGCTTCCACCAACTATTGCATTTTCTCCAATTTGTACATGACCACCTACCTGAACATTATTTGCTAGAACAATATTATCAGATATTATGCAATCATGAGCTACATGACAGTAAACCATGAATAAATTATTGTTTCCAATGCTTGTTTTTCTTCCACCTTGAGCTGTTCCTGGATTTATGTTTACGTATTCTCTAAATTTATTATTATCACCTATAATCAATGAATTATCCTCCCCTTTATATTTTAAGTCTTGAGGAGGAGTTCCTATAGATGCAAATGGATATATTTGATTATTATTTCCAATTTTCGTGTTCCCGACTACATTTACATGTGAATGTAGGATTGAATTTTCTCCAATTTCAACATCAGGACCAATAATTGAGTATGGACCTATTTCTACATTTTCTGAAATTTTTGCTTTCTTATCAACTATAGCTGTATTGTGGATCACAAATAATAAATAACAAATTTAAAAATAATTTCTTATCAACTATTACTACTAATTATTACTTTCTATCTACTATCGTTGCTGACCATTGAGCATCTGCCATTTTTTTTTCTCCAACAAAAGCAGTTCCTTTGTACTTCCAAACTCTGCCGTGTGATCTAATAGCCTCAATTTTAAGTTCTAATACACAGTCTGGTATTACAGGATTTCTAAATCTTGCTTTTTCAATTGTCATCAAAAAAACTAACTTATTTTCATAGGTAGCTTTATCTAAGCCATCTGCCGTTAAAGCTGCAGCAGCTTGTCCGAAAGCTTCGACAATAAGCACTCCTGGCATTACTGGTTCACCAGGAAAGTGTCCATTTACGAAAAAGCTATCTTTTTTTACATTTACTATAGCTGTTGCAGAAAAAAGTTTTTTAATATCTTTCAACTCATCTATAAGAAGCATAGGTTCTCTGTGAGGTAAAAGCTCTTTTATTTGGTTTTTATTTAAATTAGTCATTAAGTTTATTTTCTTTAATAAAATTTCTAATATTTTTTGCAGGATATCCCATCACTTTAGAATTTGAAGGAATATTTCTTATTACTCCACTACCTCCACCAATTTGAACATTATCACCGATGTTTAAATGTCCAGAAATTCCAGCTTGACCTCCTATCATAACTCTATTTCCAATCGAAGAACTTCCGGCAAAACCAACCTGACCTGTAATAATACAATTTTTTCCAATTTTAACATTATGAGCAATGTGAACTTGATTATCTAAAAAAGTTCCATTACCAATTATTGTATTAGATATAGAGCCTCTATCAATAGTATTGTTGCACCCTATTTCTACATTATCTCCAATAATAACAGCTCCAATGTGTGGATAGGAAATATTTTTTATTTTTCCTGGGAAAAAACCAAATCCTTTTTTTCCAACAATTGCACCATCAAGAATATTTGTATTATTTCCAATAACACAATTTTTTAATATTACATTGCAACCTATATTACAATTATCTCCAATAATAACATTCCGTTCTATAATAGAATTATGGCCAACAGAGCAATTTTTTCCAATTTTAACGTTTTTACCTGCAAGTACATTTTTTCCAACTTTGAAATTTATAAATTTATTTTTTTTTATTAGTTTTACCTCGCTATCAAAGTTTTCATTTAAAGCTGTAGGATAAAATAACGAAGTAACAGCTGAAATAGATAATAATACATTTGATACTTCAATTATTTTAATGTTTTTTGGAATTAGGTTCTTAAACTTTTTGTTAGATATTATAATTTTTGACTTTGTTTTTTTTATAGAATCAACATATTTAGCTGAATGTAAAAAAGAAATATCATTTTTTTCTGCTGTATCTAATTCTTTAATGTCGTTAACTTTATAATTTATTTTTTGTTTTTTTTGTTTTAATAAAACTAAAATATCATTTATTTTTATATTGTTTTTTTTTTTAAAAAAAATATTTTTCATTTAAAATTTCAATTTTTTTACTTTTTCGTTCAATAAATTAATTATTTGATTTGTAATATCTAGGTTTTTTTTTCCAACTATAATATTTTTTTTAGGTATTACTAAAGAAATAGAATTATTTTCAACATAATTAGTTATTATTGGATTTAATAGCTTAAATATTTCTTTGGTATTATCAATTTTAATTTTATTTAACTCTTCATCTGATTTTCTTTTATCTGATCTAAATTTTTTAATTTCTTTAGTTAAAATTGATAATTTTTTTTCAAATTCATTTTTATCAAGTATGTTTTGTTTTGCTAATAGAGATTTTTCTTTTTTTATTAGTTCAGTTTCAATTTCTTTATACTTCAACAATTGAGAATTTTTAATTTTTTTAAGATGATCGTTTACAGATTTGCCTACCTCAGATTTGTTTAAGATATAATTTAAATCTATATATGCTATATCAGCAAAGGAAATATTTGATACAAAATTAAATAACAAAAAAAAAATTATAATTTTTTTCATTTTAAAACGATGTTCCAATTCTAAATCTAAAAGACTCTGTTTTATCAGAGGGTTCGCTAGCTAATGGAATAGCATAAGAAAAAGACAAAGGGCCTACAACTGTGTACCAATTAACTGAAATACCTGTTGATGATCTTATATCACTTGATTCTAAAGAACTATCATAGTCGACTTCTCTCAATGATGCAGCGTCTAAAAATAAACTAAGGTCAATATTTTCATAACCACTGAATACATTAGGAAGTGTAGTATCAAGATTTACAGCTGTACCAAAATTACCACCTACATATTCTGTCCCATCTTTTGGTCCAAATTTACCAGCCTCAAATCCTCTTAATTTGCTACTTGGTATGTATACTCTTTTAGAAACTCTAACATCATCATCTATTGAATTAATTGCTTTGAAGAATAATTTTCCTGATAATATTAGATTATCAGAAAGTGAATGATATTTAGATAGATTTAGTGTATTTCCAATTGATAAATCATCAGAGTAAATTGGTAGTACCTGCTTAAAACTAACTCTGTAACCATCTGTTGGTTGAAAATTTTGATCCAGTTTATTTAAAGATAAATTATATGTGAATAAATTTTCCAAATAATCTCCTTCTTGTTTTTTTTTATATGCAGATGCATCAGAAGATGTTTCAAGTTTTTCATAATAAGCAGATACATCAAAGTTTACAAAGAAATCTGAATATTGTTCAAATCCCGTTCCAATACCAAAACCAGTTCTAGATGTTTTAAAACCACCAGTGCTTAAAAAGTCAGAGCTAGTGCTTTCTATAGTAGTATTAAGAGATCTATCTGTATTTCTAAAATTTGGATTTAGGATAGACAATTTACCTTTTAACTGATCTTCAGATACTGAAATATTTGTCGACAATTTTATACCTTTTCCTAGATAATTTTTTTCTTGTATACCTGCACTAATTGATGAGCCAGAGGTTCCAGTTCCTGCTCCAGCAAAAATTTCTCCTGTTGGTGTCTCTTGAACTTTGATATCTATAATTTTTTTTTGATTATCACTATCAGAGGTTTTTACAGATGATTTTACAGATTTAAATATTCCTCTAGACTTTATATTGTTAATTGATTTTTCAAATAAAACTTCATTAAATGCATCGCCTTCATCAATAATTAAAGAATTTCTAATAACTTTTTCTTCTGTAACAAAATTTCCAAATATATTAATTCGTTCTACATAAAATTTTTCTAAATCTTGAAATTTAAGATTTATGTCTATTTTATCTTTTTCTTTTATTACTAAATCAAATTTTGTATTTAAAAATAAATATTCTTTTTGAAGAACAATTTTATCTATTTCTTCTACAATTTTATCAAGTTTTTTTGGGGAATATTTTTTTCCTTTAAGTTTTTTAGTTTTATTAATAATATTTTCAAAGTTATCTTTGTCAAAATCTGTATTGAGTTCTAAATTTATGTCATTAAAAAAATACTTATTTCCAGCATCAATATTAAATATTAATTCAAAAAATTCATTATCGATATTTTTTGCATATGATGATTTAATGTTTACATTAAAATAACCTTTATTTTGATAATATTTTTTTAATAATTCTTCATCATTTAAGATTTTTCTTTCATTTAAATATTTGTTTGATGTAATAAATTTCCAGAAGCTTCCTTCTTCAGATTTTATTATGTTTCTAAGTTTGGAATCTTTAAAAATCTTATTTCCTTGAAATTTTATTTTTTTTATTACAGCTCTTTTTCCTAAATCAAAACTGTAAATTATATCAACAGAATTATTACTATTATCTAAAACTATTGTTTCAATTTTTGCAAAATAAAAACCAGTTGATCTAACTACATTTAAAAGAAGGTTTTTTTGATCTTTAATCTGATCATTTAAGAACGGATATTTTTCACTTTTTTTTGTTAGATCATATAAATTTTTTTCAATTTCTTTATTTTTAATACCTTCAATTTTAATTGATTGTATAATAGGGTTCTCTTCAACTTTTATTTCTAATGTTTTATTTTTAATCTCTATTTTTACATCTTTAAAATAATTTGTTTCATAAAGCTTTTTAATTGAAATATTTAAATCTTCTTTGCTTAAATCTACATTTGTAGCTAGATCAGAAAACATGATTACTGTTTCTATTGATAATCTTTGATTTCCAGAAATTTTTATATCATTAAAAATCTCAGCCTTAGCTACGCTTGTTAAAACTAAAAGATATAGCATTATTAATAAGTTTAAATTTCTAAAATTTCTAACTTGTTTTTTCATTAATTTTTAAATATTTTCTTAGGTAAAGTTTAACTTTATTAACCATTGATTTTATTTCATTTATATTTTTTGGACTAGTATAAAAATATTTAGCTAAATAAGCATTTTTTAATAAGATAAGCATCGTACTGTGTATTGAGATATAAGAAATTTTATTTTTTAAATAATACTTTACCAATTCATCATTTATTGAAACTAAAATAGTTTCGAAGAATGTATTGTTAATTTTGTATTTTAAGATTTTTAATAGAGGAAATTTTTTAATATCAGGCGTTATGAAATTAACACCATTTAGTTTAGCATATTCAAATTCATTTTTCTTTATGTTAAGGTCAGTATTTTCTGAAAGCAATGAGTTTGCAATTGGAATTTCCATTGATGTTCTATGTGCGAGGAATTTTGTTAAACCTGAATTAAAATGAACAATCGCATGTATATATGATTGGGGATGAATTAATATTTTTATTTTTTTTCTATCAATATTGAATATTTTGATTGCTTCAATTACTTCAAAAATCTTATTCATCATAGTCGCAGAATCTATAGAAATTTTTTTTCCCATTTTCCAATTAGGATGATTTAAGGCCTGAATTGGTTTTACATTTTTTATATTTTTTAATTTTTTATTTAAAAAAGGGCCACCTGATGCAGTAAGGTAAATTGTTTTTACGTTTTGAATTTTTTCCCCTCTCAGTAATGACCATATTGAAAAATGCTCAGAGTCTAGAGGTATAAATTTTGTCTTATTTTTTGACAATTCTTTACTAATAAATTTCCAACCACAAATAATTGATTCTTTGTTAGCTATTGCAATATTATTTGTATGCTTAATTATTTCTAATGAAGGTTCAAGACCTTCAATTCCTGAAATAGCATTTATGGTTAGAAAAGCCTTTTTTTTATTTTTTTTTAAAGCTTCTTTTATAGAAAAAAAAACTTTAATTTTTTTTTTTTTAAATTGCTTTTTATATTTAAAAAATTCTTTTTTATTAAATATTACTATTTCATTAACTTTAAATTCAATAGCTTGTTTAATAATTTTTTTAACATTATTATTTGTTGTTAAAAGTTTTATTTTAAATTTACTCTTATTTTTTTTAATAACTTTTAAAGTCGTATCACCTATCGAACCAGTCGAGCCAAGTAAAAATATTTCTTTTATCATTTAGATTGAAATTAATACTATACCTGTAGGCAAAGCTAGTAAAATGCCATCAAGCCGATCCAATACTCCTCCATGACCTGGCAAAATGTTGCCTGTATCTTTGATATTTGCTTTTCTTTTTAAAAAGGAAATCATTAAATCACCTACCTGCGCAACAAAAGATATAATGATAATAAAAGAAATAATGTTAATTTTTATATTTAAAAAATCATTAAAATAGTAGAAAAATAAATATCCAAAAATACATGCAAATAAAAAAGCACCAATAATTCCTGCATAAGTCTTATTTGGACTTATTTTAGTGAATTTTTTTCCACCAATTGTTTTTCCAAATATGTAACCACCAATATCAGTTGAAGCGCAAAGTATTAAAATAAAAATTAAAGAAATTTTTTGCTTGATTTCAAAGCTTAAAATAAATTCATATATAGTTAATGAAAATAAAGTTAAATAAAATAAGGATAGAAATATAGAAAAGAAATATAAAAAATTTTTCTTTAAAAATATTTTCTTTAAAATATCATTTAATTCATTCAACATTAAATATATAATTATAATTAATAACACTAAAAAAAATTTTAAATTTAAAAAAGCAAAAGAAAGAATAAATAATAATACTAGAGAAGTAGTTATTCTTTTTAATATTTGACTCATTTAATACCACCAAAGTTTCTTCTTACCTTCATAAATTTTGATAAAATTTTATTTAAATCTCTTTTATTAAAATCTGGCCATAATTTTTTTACAAAAAATATTTCTGTATATGAAGATTGCCATAATAAAAAATTACTTAAACGATTTCTATTGCCAGTTCTGATTAATATTTCAGGATCTGGTATATCTTTTGTATATAGATAATTGGAAATATTTTTTTCATTAATTGTTTTAGAATATTTTTTTACTTGTTTAACAGATCTAATTATCTCTTCTTTTGAGCCATAATTTAATGCAATGTTCAATTGGATTTTATCATTTTTTGAAGTGATTTTTTCAGCTTTTTGAAGAAGTAATTTGAGTGGTTTAGGGAATTTATTAATATTTCCAATTATTTTTAATTTTATATTTCTTTTATTCAAATTGTTAATTTCTCTTTTGATATAATTTTCAAGCAAATTCATCAAAAATTTTATTTCTTTTTTTGGTCTTTTCCAGTTCTCAGTAGAGAATGTAAAAAGTGTGAGATGTTTTATTTTTTTTTGAATTGACTCAGACAAAATATTTTCAACTGTCTTTATACCCTCTGAGTGACCAAAATTTCTTGATTTTTTTTTCTTTATTCCCCATCTTCCATTACCATCCATGATAATGGCGACATGCTTTGGTGGACTCATATTGTCATTATTTCTTTTTCTTTAGTGGCAACCCGTTCGTCTATAATTTTTATTTGATTATCTGTATAATCTTGAATTATTTTTTCTTTTTTTTTTAAATCATCTTCTGAAATCTCTTTATTTTTTAATAGTTTCTTTAATTCATCATTTGCCTCACGTCTGATATTCCTTATTGAAACTTTACATTTTTCACCCATTGATTTAATTATTTTTTTAATTTCTGATCTTCTTTCTTCACTAAGATCTGGAACTGGAAGTCTTATTAATTGACCGTCTATTTGTGGATTTAAACCTAGCTCTGACTTTTTTATAGATGAGTCTATTAGTGAAACATTGTTAATGTCCCACACTTGAATATTGATAGTTCTTGGTTCTGGTGTAGTTATGCTTCCTAATTGATTTATTGGCATTTTTTGCCCATATACATCAACTTTAACAATATCGAGCATACTGGCATTTGCTCTTCCAGTTCTCAAAGAGCCTAACTCTTGTTGAAAAACATCATATGTTTTTGACATTTTATTATTATATTTGCTTTCTTCAAACATTACTCGCCTATTTTTAATCTCACAAAATTATTTATATTTAAATCTTTTATATCTAAATTTTTCAATACATCTTTAACTTTTAATTTTGGTTCCATAACCCAGTCTTGTGTCATTAAACTATTATCTTCCTTGAATTTGTTAATTTTACCCATGCTAATTTTTTTTGCAATTTCTTCTGTCTTTCCTGAGTTTTTTAATTCCTCAGAAATTAAATCAATTTCTTTATTAACTAAATCCTGATCTATATCGTTTGAGGTTAAGGCTATAGGGTTTGATGCTGCTATGTGCATAGATAATTGTTTTCCAAATAAATCTACTTTGTCAGATTTTTGATTTGTTTTTAAAGACACTATAACTACTAATTTTGAAACATTGTCTTGAATTGTTGAATGTTGGTATGCAAAATTTATGGCATTCTCTGCTTCTAAAGTTTTTGTTCTACCAATTGTAATTTTTTCTCCTATTTTAGCAATAAGGGCTACCAAATTTTCTTCCACTGAAATATTATTATTCATGTTAGCTTTTTGCAATTTTTCAATATCAGAATCGTAATTGTTATTTAATTCACTTAACTCTTTAACAAATTCAATAAAATCATTATTTTTCGCTACAAAATCTGTTTCACAATTTACCTCTATCAAAGACATTTTTTTATAATCTCCTGAAACAGCAACTACTCCTTCGGTTGCATTTCTGGACATTTTTTTTGATGCTTTTGCTATACCTTTAACTCTTAAAATTTCTGCAGCTTTTTCTAAATTTCCTTCAGACTCTTTTAGGGCTGCATTACAATCTTTAAATCCTGCTCCTGTTGATTTTCTTAATTGTTTTACTTTTTCTATATCGCTCATATATATTTCTATACTAATTTTTAATTCAATTTAATTTAGTCTCTTTTTTTGTATCTTTTAAAATTTCAACATTTTGATTTTCAATTTTTTTTTCTTCAGATATATTGTCTTTTTTTACATCGTTTGAAATTTCTGGAGTTTCTTTTTTTGCATTTAAAATTGTTTCTTTAAAAAGTGAGCAATACAAATCAATTGATCTTCTTGCGTCGTCATTTCCAGGAATAGGAAAATCAATTCCATCAGGGTTAGAGTTCGTGTCTAAAACAGCTATTATAGGAATGCCTAGCTTAATTGACTCCTTAATTGCTAGAGACTCGTAATTTGTATCAATAATAAAAACAAGATCAGGAATTTTCTTCATATTGGAAATTCCCCCTAATGACCTTTGTAATTTATCTCTTTGACCACTCATTTTTAATAATTCTTTTTTTGTAAATCCTCTATTTTCAGATTGTAAATCAGAATTAATTTTGTCTAGTTTTTTAATTGAATTTGAAATTGTGCCCCAATTAGTCAACATTCCACCTAACCATCTGTAATTAACAAAATATTGATCTGTTTCATTAGCTAGCTCTGCAATCGCTTCTGATGCTTGTTTTTTTGTTGAAATGAACAAAATTTTACCTCCAGATGAAATTGTAGAATAGACCTTTTCCAATGCAACTTTAGTTAATTCGAGTGTTTATGTTAAATCAATAATGTGAATGGAATCTCTTTTTCCAAAAATAAATT
>CEUZ01150887.1_pt1 | contig 12450 bp, 11 predicted proteins | sample 361511 | NCBI WGS metagenome assembly CEUZ01 (sample SAMEA2622822, study PRJEB7988) | marine metagenome | biome: marine biome (ENVO:00000447); feature: surface water layer (ENVO:00002042); material: "saline water (ENVO:00002010), including plankton (ENVO:xxxxxxxx)" | depth 5 m
GAAATTTTTCCTCTTCCAAATAGAAGCACAACCAATACTACAACTATTGCTATTTGCCAAAAACCTATACTCATATGAATTTAAATATATACAATTTTTCACCTTAATCAAAGATATCTTTTATTCTTTCTCTGAATTCAAAGAACTACTAAGCATATCGTCTATATTGGAATAAATATTCTCTTTCTTTTCGTTGTTTTGCTCGTTGAAAAATTTACCTGTTCCAAAAATCGATGTATCAATATTTCCACTATCAATTAAACCTGCAGAGGTTAATTCCTCAACGTTTGGTAGATCAGAAAGTTTTTGAAGATTAAAATGACTAAGAAAATCATCAGTCGTACAATATTGTATAGGTTTTCCTGGAACGTTTTTTCTACCAGCTGGTCTTACCCAATTTAATTCTAATAATATTTCCATCGTGCCACTAGCAAAAGAGACTCCCCTGATTTCCTCTATTTCAGATCTTGTTACAGGCTGATGATAAACTATTATAGATAATGTTTCGACAGCAGCTTTTGATAATTTTTTTTGAGAAGATTTTTGCATTATCATTAATTTTGAAAGATTTGAAGGTGTTCTGAAAGACCATTTATTTGCTATACAAACTAAATTTATTCCTCTGTTTTTATATTGATTTGTAAGTGAATTTAAAATTTTATGAACATCACCTCTTGTTTTCATTCTTTCTTTGATACTTGCTATATCTAATGGTTCTGCAGCAGCAAATAAAATAGCTTCGACCTGTCTTTCAGCTTCTAAAGATGTGTTGGGAAATCTTATTACTTTTTTATCTTTTTTTTCATTCATTTTCTTTCCTTAATTAAAATTGATCCAAAAGATTTTTTTTGCATTATGTCTATTAAGCCTTCTTTTGTTAGTTCAAGAGAACCAGCGAAAAAACCAGCTAAACCAGTTTTTTTAAGCTTTTTTGTTTCCCTAAAGTTTTTAGGTATTAGATCTGATACTTCTTTCCAATCGTTTAAATTTTTAATATTCCTTTTTATAATTTCTATAGCCGTTTCAATCGTACATACAGGTAATTTTGGTATACTAATTGACATAAAATTTTTTCTCATAACATGGTTTGAATAAGCCTTTAGCAATTCATACAAAGTTACTGAATATTGTGACTTACCACTAAGTCTAACCCCTCCTGACATTCCTCTTAAACGTACATCAGATCCTAAACGCTTCTTTTTTAATAATTGATCCGAAAGTAAACGAATTAATTCAAGTTTTTTTAATTGAAGTTTTAACTTTTCTGCAACTTCGGAAGCTTTAAAATCTTCTTCTTCATCCTGTGGAAGTAAAAGCTTTGACTTTAAATAAGTTAGCCACGTTGCCATTACTAGGTACTCAGAGGCTAAATCTAAATTAATTTTTTTTGCACTATTAATAAAATCAATAAATTGGTCAGCTAACTGTGAGATTGAAATATTTGCTAAATTAACTTTTTGAGCTTTAGCTAGATCTAACAAGACATCTAAAGGTCCTGAATAATTATCTAAATTCACCTTTAATAAGTTTTCATTGTACGAGTCCATATTTAGATTTTATCCTAAAAATTTATAAAAATGTGATGTTTTTTTCTCTGTAAATTTATCAATTAGAGGTACTATTTTTGATATTTTGTGCATTTCATTAATATTTCCATTACAATGCAAAACTATATTACAACCTGCATTCAAAGCCATGATAGTGTTATTTTCTAAACCATACTTTAAAGCTTTCATGGAAATATCATCAGAAATTAATATTCCTTTAAAACCGATTTCCTTTCTAATCACATCATTAATAATAATTTTCGAATGCGTTGCTGAATATAATGGATCATAATCAGAATAAATTATATGAGCGGTCATTGCGAAAAGAGATTTACATACCGAAAAAGGTTTAAAATCGTTTTTAATTAAAATTTTCTTTTTTTCAGTAATTTGTGGAAGACTGTAATGACTGTCTGTAACAGCTAAACCATGTCCAGGTATATGTTTCATTACAGTTGCAATTTTATTTTTATTATAAAAATTCTCACATATTTTACCAATTTGTAAAACAACGTTCGGATCTTTTGAGAAAGATCTAGATCTAATTATTTTATGACTTTTTTTTCTAATTATATCTAAAACAGGTACGGTATTTATATTAATACCCACAAAATTCATTATGTCAGATACACTATCGATATAGATTTTAAAATAATGATAAAATAAATTTTTATCCTTAATAAAAAGATCTCCAAATAATTTTTGCGAAAATAAGCTAAGATCTATTAAATTATTCAATCTAGAAACTTTGCCACCTTCTTGATCAATTAAAATTGGGTATTTTTTGTCATTAAAAATTCTTTTTATATCATCTACAAGATATTTTAGCTGCGAAATATTGATAATATTCCTTGAAAATAAGATTACGCCCCAAGGATTAACTTTTTTTAGAATCTCTTTTTCTGAATTAGTTAATCTAGTTCCCTTAATACCGAAAATAATAGCTTTTCTACGCATTATATTTATTTTTTTAGTAAATCAAAAAATTTATATTTTTTTTTCTTTTTTTTATAAACTTCAACATCATCTTTATACTCAATAATATTTTTAGTATCATTTTGTAAAAGTGGCAAATCTTCTATATCGGTAATTGCATTAGCTGAATTTATAGCACGTGATTTATTAGTATTTCTAATATTTTGACTAGAAAAATAATAATTTATTACTAAATACAAAAAAATAGCTATCAATAGTAAATAGAAGAAGTTTTTAGCTTTGTTAAACATCACATGCTTTTTGGAGTTGAAGCTCCTATAATTTTCATTCCATTTTCAATAACTATGGATAAAGCTTGTAACAAAAGCAGTCTAGAATTATTTTGGCTTTTCTTTTCATTTAAAAATCTTAACTCTTTATTGTCCTTTCCCAACGACCAATATGAATGAAATAATGTTACTAAATCATATAAATAAAAAGGGATCCTGTGAGGCTCAAGTTTTTTTGAAGCTATTTCAATACACTTAGGCCATTCAGAAATTTTTTTTAGTATCTCCATTTCATAACTATTTAAATTAAATTTTTCATTTTTTAATTTTATATCTTTTTTGAGATTTAATTTTAATAATCTAAAAATTGAATTAATCCTTGCATAAGCATATTGAACATAAAAAACAGGATTATCTTTAGATTTCTCGGTAACTTTTTCAAAATCAAATTCTATTTCAACATCATTGTTTCTATTTAACATCATAAATCTCACTGAATCTTTTCCTACTTCTCTAATTAAATCATGCACTGTAATGTAGTCACCTTTTCTTTTTGACATTTTAAAAGGCTCACCTTTTTTGAATAATTTAACCAATTGAGAAATTTTACAAATCAAATTAACTTTTTTATCTGAAAGAGCGGCAGTTGCAGATATTATTCTTTTTGTATATCCGGAATGATCGGCGCCCAGTATATTTATAAGACTGTTAAATTTTCTAGAAATTTTATGAGAATGATAAGCCACATCTCCTGCAAAATATGTCCATGATCCATCTGATTTTTGCAAAGGTCGGTCAGTATCATCACCGAACATTGTGGATTTAAATAATAATTGTTCTCTTATTTTCCAATCTGCTGTTAATTCTCCCTTTGGAGCAGATAATTTTCCTTTGTAAATATAATTTTTTCTTTCTAACTTTTTAATTGCTTTTGAAACCATTTGATTTTTTACTAAGTTAGATTCATAAATAAAATTATCATGTTTTATTCCTAAAATTTTTAAATTTTGTTTAATGATTTTCATAGAAGATTTTATTGAAAGTTCAGATAATTTTTTTTCTATTTTTTCAAAATTTTCAAAATTTTTAATCTCTTTACTTTTTATTACTTCTTTTGCAATGTCTATTATATAGTCTCCCGGGTACAAATCATTATTTTGTAGAAAAGGTTTTTTATTTTTTATTTCCAAAATTCTATAATATACAGATGAGACAAAATTTTTGATTTGGTTACCATAATCATTTACGTAATATTCTTTTGTAACTTCGTTTCCATTAAAACTTAACAAGTTTGATAAAGTATCTCCTAATATTGCTCCACGACAATGCCCAACATGTAAAGGTCCAGTTGGATTAGCAGAAACAAACTCTATATTATATTTTTTACTAATAGAATTATTTCTTCCATATTTCGATTGTAACTTTATTATTTTTTTTAAATATTTTTCCCAATAACTAATTTTAAAATATATATTTAAAAAACCCGGTCCTGCTATTTCAATATCTTTAAATTCTTTAAAATTTAATAATAAATTCTTTTTCAAAGTCTCCGCTAAATCTATAGGGGATATCTTGTTATAATTTGCTAGTATCATAGCTGCATTACAGGACATATCAGCTTTTTGATTTTTTGGAGGTAATTCAACTGTAAAACTTTTAATTGTTTCTGGAATACTTATTATTTTTTTTTTTTGTAATTTCTTTAAATTAATAAATATTTTTTTTTGATAATCTAAAAATATATTCATTTTATTTTTTTGTGTAAATTAATTGCATATCTATCAGTCATACCTGAGATGAAATCAGAAATTACTCTTTCTTTTTGCGCATTTTTAAATAATTCTTTATTAATAAGTTTTTTAGGATTTTTTATAAGATAATTAAACAAATCCTTTATTATTTTTTTTCCTTTGTTTGTATTTACAACAACTTTTTTGTGATTATACATATTTACTTTTAGAAAATCTTTTATTTGCTTATCTATCTTTTTCATTTTGCCGGAAAAATCAACTAACAAGTGATGTTGTTTATAAATATCACTAACAGATTGTGGATTAATCTTTTTCAAATTTTTACAAGTAGTTTCTATGACATCCATTACCATTATATTAATAAGTTCCCTTATTATTTGACTAATAATTATTTCTCTCCTAAAATTTTTCAAATTTTTAGCGTGTTTGCGCACTATTATTGATACGAAAGGTATTACGCATAATTTTTTAATTGTAAATAAATTTGCTCTTAAGCCATCCTCTAAGTCATGATTGTTGTAAGCAATATCATCTGATATTGATGCTATCTGCGCTTCTAAAGATGGATATTTACTAAAAGAAATTTTATTATTAAAAAAATTATTATTTAATATTTTTTTAAATGGCATCAAATTTTTTACTGGTCCATTATGTTTTATTAAACCATCTAATGTTTCTACTGTAAGATTTAGACCATTAAATTTATAATATTTTTTTTCTAACAAAGTAACAATTCGTAGCGTTTGTATATTATGGTTAAATCCACCAAAATTTGACATACATTGACTTAGCACTTCTTCCCCGGCATGGCCAAATGGTGTATGACCAAGATCATGCGATAGACTTAATGTTTCACATAAATCTTCGTTAAGACCTAAAGACCTAGCTAAAGTTCTTGCGATCTGTGACACCTCCATTGAATGTGTTAGTCTGGTTCTATAGTGATCACCTCCACTATTAACGAATACTTGTGTTTTATGTTTAAGCCTTCTGAATGATGTGGAGTGAATTATTCTATCTCTATCTCTTTGATATGGAGATCTGATTGAGTTTTCTGACTCGTAATAAATTCTTCCTTTGCTATAAAATGACTTAACTGCATAGGATTTTAGGTGATCTTCCTTATATTTTTTTTGCATAAATTAATTAAGAAGATTATATTATAACGTAGGTGATAATAAATGATTAAAGAAATAAATTTTAGTAAACAAGCTGTGGAAAGAATTAATCAGCTAATATCAAAAAAACCGTCAGGTACTTTTTTTAGAATTGCTGTAAAAGGCGGAGGATGCTCAGGATTTAAATATGATTTCTCTTTTGACAATAAAATTGAAAATGATGATTTTAAACACGAAAATATAGTTATAGATAAATCTTCGTTAGATATGTTAAAGGGATCTAAAGTTGATTTTACCAACGAATTAATAGGAAGTGCATTTAGAATTTCTAATCCTAAAACTAAGTCTTCTTGTGGTTGTGGAATTTCTTTTTCATTTTGATGAAAATTAGTACTTGGAATGTAAACTCAGTAAGAGCAAGAGTTACAAATATAATAAGATATTTAAAATATTCTAATCCTGATATCTTAATGATCCAGGAAATAAAAACATTGGAAGAAAACTTTCCTTTTAAAGATTTTGAGAATTTAGGTTATAAATCTTATGTATTTGGACAAAAAAGTTATAATGGTGTTGCTTTTTTATCAAAAAATAAAATTGAAAAAATAAATAAAGATTTTTTCAAAGACATTAATAATCAATCTAGAATTATCGTCGGAAATATAAAAAATTCGTCAAAAGTAATTACTTTAATAAATGTTTATGTTCCAAATGGGAATCCAATTGGTACAGAAAAATATGAATATAAAAAAAAATGGTATGACCTTTTTATTAACACTATAAAAAAAACATTATCTAATAATAAAAACATTATTATTGGTGGAGATTTTAACGTAATCCCAGAAGAAATTGATGTTTATGATCATACAAAATATGAAGATGATGCTTTATTTAAATTAGAAATTAGAAAAAAATTCAGGGAATTGGTTAACTTAGGTTTTGAAGATGTCTATCGTTATATTAATAAGGATAAAGAAGAATATACTTTTTGGGATTATATGTCTGGTTCATGGCCAAGGAATCATGGAATGAGAATTGATCACTTTTTGGTTTCAAACAATCTTCTAAAAAGTATTAACAGCATAAAAATTGATAAAAAACCAAGAGCCAATTTAAAACCTTCAGACCACACACCTATTGAATTAGTTATTAGTTAACTCTTCCATATATATCTTTATATCTAATAATATCAGTTTCTTTTAATACTGAACCCATTTGAACTTCAACAATTTTTACCGGTTCTTTAAAACGATTTTCTATTCTATGAATTGATCCTTGTGGAATAAAAGCGGTTTCATTGGGTGTTTTAAAAAATTTATTTTTGTTAATTGTGATCAGCGGTTTTCCTGAGAGAATTGTCCAGCGTTCTGATCTATGTATATGTTTTTGTAATGAGATTGAAGATTTCGAATTAATTATAAGCTCCTTAAGTAAAAAATCTTTACCTGCATATAAATTTATATATTTACCCCAAGGTCTCTGAAAAGTATTTTTTTTAATATACGTTTTTGAATTATGTTTTTTGAAAAATTTCCAAATTTCTTTCCAGTTTCCCAAATCTGTTAAAGGTATATTCAATTTAATTCCATTAATATTTTTAGATTTTTCTAAAATTGCATAATCAAATGATATTTCTTTAACTTTTTTAAATAAGTTTTTATTTAAATAATAAATATTATTTTTTTCTTGAGATTTATTTAATGCTTTAATACAAATATTAAACATTTTGTTTTGATATTTTTTGAAAGATTTAATCATTGAATCTTTTCTTAGAAAAAATATTCCTGAATTCATATAACCTTTTTTTCTTATAATTAATTTGACTTTATTTTTATTTGGCTTTTCAATAAATTTTTCAACTTTGTTAAGCCCGTGTGGTATTTTCTTGGTTAAAAAATAGCCATATTCTGGTGATGGTGAAATAGGTTTTATACCGAAAATAAATATATTATTTTCATTTAGATACCTTTTATGATCATTTATAGCTTTATTAAATTTACTTATTTTTCCAATCAGGTTATCTGATGAAAAGAAAATCATAGGTTGATTGTGAGGAATCCTATTAATTAAAGCAGCGGTAAGCATCGCTGGAGCGGTATTTTTTTTATAAGGTTCCAATATTATTTTATATTTTTTTATTTTATTTTCATAAAGATGCTTTTTTACCAAGCTCAAATAATCATAGTTTGTAGTTATAATTGGATAATCAAAAATTGGTGATTTAATTCTCTTAAGAGTTTTTCCAAACAAAGTCCATCCTCCCCAATCTACGAATTGTTTTGGTAAATTCTTTTTGGATTTTGGCCAGAGCCTTGTACCAGCTCCTCCACATAAAATAACTGGTATTATTTTCATCTTTTTTTTATATATCTGCGTAACATTTTTTTTCTTTTAGAGCGCCAGGATGTGTAACTGCTCCTTTAAATGCTGGACCGACAGATTGAGAATATTTCCATAAAGTACCTGAGGTATATTCAATTTTTTTCGGCTTCCATTTTTTTTTTCTTTTTTTTAATTCTTTGCTTGAAAGATTAACTTTTAATGAACCTTTTTCAGCATCTATTTCAATTACATCCCCATTTTTAATTAATCCTATCGGACCACCAACAGCTGCTTCTGGTCCAACGTGACCAATTGAAAAACCATGTGTTCCCCCAGAAAAGCGACCATCTGTTATTAAAGCAACTTTCTCTCCAAGCCCCTGTCCATATATTGCTCCTGTTGTTGATAACATTTCAGGCATTCCCGGACTGCCCTTTGGTCCTTCGTATCTTATGATAACAACATCACCAGTTTTAATTTTTCTTTTTAGAACAGCATTTAATGCTGCTGGTTCGCCATCAAAACATTTGGCTTTTCCTTTAAATTTTCTTCTTTTCATTCCAGCAACTTTTACAATAGCTCCTTCAGGTGCCAAATTTCCCTTTAATCCAACAAAGCCACCATGTGAACTTATAGGTTTAGAAGTTTTATAAATTATTTTTTGATTATTTGGAAAAACAACATCTTTATGGTTTTCAGCTAATGTCTTACCTGAAACTGTCATACAATCTTTATGTAGAAAGCCACCATCTAATAATGATTTTATTAAAATAGGTACTCCGCCTATTTCATATAAATCTTTTGCAACATATTTTCCTCCAGGTTTAAGATCGGCTATATATGGTGTCTTTTTTGAAATTTTTGTAACATCTTCAAGTGTAAATTTTATTCCTGCCTCATTTGCAATTGCTGGTAAGTGTAATGCAGCATTAGTAGATCCTCCAGAAGCTGCAACAACTACTGCTGCATTTTCTAATGACTTTTTTGTTACTATATCCCTTGGCCTAATGTTTTTTTTAATCAAATTCATTACTGCTTCACCGCTTGATACAGCAAATTTATCTCTAGTTTCATAAATAGCTGGAGTTCCTGCAGAACCTGGTAATGCCAAACCAATTGCTTCAGAAACACACGCCATAGTGTTAGCTGTGAATTGACCACCACAAGAACCTCCGGAAGGACAAGCTACACTTTCAAGTTCGTTTAAATCTTCTTTTGACATATTTCCTGTTGAATATTTTCCAACACCCTCGAAAACATCTACGATAGTCACATCCTTGCCTTTGTAACTTCCCGGTAGAATTGAACCTCCATAAATAAAAACAGAAGGAACATTCAATCTAAGCATTACCATCATTAGCCCTGGTAATGATTTATCACAACCAGCTAAACCTACGAGTGCATCATAACAATGACCTCTCATAGTAAGTTCAACGGAGTCAGCAATTACCTCTCTGCTTATAAGCGAAGATTTCATTCCAGCATGCCCCATTGCAATTCCATCAGTTACTGTAATTGTAGTAAATTCTCTTGGTGTACCTCCTGCAGATTTTACACCTTTTTTTGCTGACTGTGCTTGTCTTGAAAGAGTTATATTGCAGGGAGCCGCTTCATTCCAAGTAGTAGCAACACCGACAAAGGGTTTTTCAATGTCATCTTTATTTAATCCCATTGCATAATACATGGAACGATGTGGGGCACTTTTTACCCCTACAGAAACATGTCTGCTTGGTAATTTAGATTTATTGAATTTCATAATTAATTTTTAATACTATTTAGAATACTATTCAACTTTTTAAGTTCAATTTTATAATCTATTAAGGCTCTTTTTTCATTGTTGACTATATGTTTGGGCGCATTTTTTAAAAAAGATTTGTTTTTTAGCTTATGATTTGTAACATCTATTTTCTTAGCCAAATCATCAATCTTAGTGGATATCTTTTGCTTTTGCTCGTTAAGATCAAGACTTTGATCAAAATATAAAATTACAGTTTCGCCTCGAACAATTACTTTAACACCATTTTTGTTTAATTCTGAACTGCTAACATTTGAAACTCGACCTATTCTTTTAAAAACTTGCAAGTTATCATTAATTATTTTTATTTTATCTAAATTAAGTTCAGATGTAGAAACTTCTATAAAAGATCCTGGAGATACATTCAAACTTACTTTTGTAGATCTTATTGTAGTTATAAGATCTATAAACCAATCAATTTTTTTATGACTTTTGACAAAGTTAGATTGATCTTTTAAATTCCAATTTTTATACATTAATGGTGTTTTAAAATAATCTTTAAATTTGAAGTCTTTCCATACTTTTTCGGTAAAAAATGGAATAAAAGGATGTAGGAGAACTAATATATTTGCTTGAATAAATGCTGACATATTTCTTGATTCTTCAAGGTTTGTTTTGTCTTTAATGTCAAAAATAGGTTTTAAAAATTCAATATACCAATCGCAATATGAATGCCAAACAAACTGGTATATAACTTTAGCCGCTTCATCAAATCTAAAATTCGATATATGTTTTTTTGATTCCGCACATACTTTTGTTAGTTCAAAATATATCCATTTATTTACGTCAAGTTTTGTTTTTTTTATATTTATTCTTTTAGAAATTTTACAATGATTTATTTTAGAAAATTTATTTGCATTCCATATTTTGTTAAGAAAGTTTCTGTATCCCTTAACTCTTTCCTCAGAAAGTTTTACATCTCTGCCAGGGGCCGCCATGGAAATTAAGGTAAATCTTAAAGCGTCAGCTCCATATTTATTTATTATATCGAGCGGGTCAATTACGTTGCCTTTGGACTTTGACATTTTTTGCCCCTTCTCATCTCTAACTAAGGCATGCACATAAACTTTTGAAAAAGGTTCTTTTTTAATTAAATGATTCCCCATCATCATCATTCTAGCAACCCAAAAGAAAATTATATCAAAACCAGTAACGAGTACTGTTGTTGGATAAAATTTTTTTAATTCATAAGTTTTTTTAGGCCACCCTAAAGTTGCAAAAGGCCATAAAGCAGAAGAAAACCAAGTATCTAAAACATCATCGTCTTGTTTTAACTCTACATTTTTTTTGTAATATTTTTTTGCAATTTTGCTTGCATCTTTTTCATTCTCAGCAACAAAAATTTTTTTATCTTTGGAGTACCAAGCAGGTATCCTATGACCCCACCACAACTGTCTTGAAATACACCATGGCTGTATATTGTTCATCCATTGAAAATAAGTTTTTGACCAGTTAGTAGGAAAAAAATTTGTCTTATTTTTTTTTACAGATTGTATTGCCTTTTTTGATAAAAACTTAGCATCAGCAAACCATTGTTCCGTTAATAACGGTTCAATAATTGAATTTGAACGATCACCATAAGGAACTGAGTTTTTAATATTTTCAATTTTCTCTAATAAATTTAATTCTTTAAGTTTTTTTACAATTATTTTTCTAGCCTCAAAACGATCAACATCTATTAAATCTTTAGGTGCTAAACTATTAAGTTTACCATTTTTTTGAAAAATATTTATGAATTCTAATTTATGTCTTCTTCCAATATCAAAATCGTTAAAGTCATGGGCTGGTGTTACCTTAAGTGCTCCCGATCCCTGTTCTATCGAAACATAATTATCTGTAATAATTTTTACCTTTCTATTTATAATAGGTACAATGATTTTTTTTCCAATAAAATTTGTATATCTTTTATCCTTTGGATTAATTGCAACAGCTGTATCACCCAACATTGTTTCTGGTCTGGTGGTTGCTATAGTAAGAAATTTATCTTCACCATCAATTTTGTATTTTATATAATAAAGATTTGATTGAACTTCTTTTTGTTCTACTTCTAAATCTGAAATTGCAGTTTCTAATTTAGTATCCCAATTTACAAGTTTTGTGTCTTTATAAATTAGTTTTTGATTATATAATTTTACAAAAGCCTTTATTACTGCTCTTGAAAGATCGTTATCCATTGTAAATCTATTTCTGGACCAATCACAAGAACATCCTAATTTTTTTAACTGATTAAGAATTTTATCTCCTGATTCTTGTTTCCACTTCCAAACTTCTTTTACAAATTTATCTCTTCCTAGATCATTTTTTTTTATGCCTGTTTCTAGTAGCTTTTTTTCAACAACTGCTTGTGTAGCAATTCCTGCATGGTCTGTTCCTGGCTGCCATAAAGTTTCATACCCGTTCATTCGATAAAAACGTGCTAATAGATCTTGTAATGAATTATTTAATGCATGACCCATATGCAAACTACCTGTTACATTTGGGGGAGGTATAACAATTGAGAATTGTTTATTTTTATTCTTTTTTGGCTTAAAAAAATTATTTTTTTCCCAATATTCGTATATTTCTTTTTCTATATTAGTATGGTCGTAATTTGAATTTTGCATTATATACAAACATATAATAATTTAGATTAAAACAAAGAATTGATTCAATCAATTTTATTAGTATCGGCCACGTGGCGGAATGGTTACGCAGAGGATTGCAAATCCTTCT